>Ga0335079_10000133_pt1 | contig 85161 bp, 68 predicted proteins | sample Lox_Sample_33_FD_206719 | JGI IMG/M metagenome (GOLD analysis project Ga0335079, IMG submission 206719) | Soil microbial communities from Loxahatchee National Wildlife Refuge, Florida, United States - Lox_Sample_3.3 | ecosystem: Environmental > Terrestrial > Soil > Wetlands | place: USA... | reverse complement strand
CTGCGCTGCGCCGAGGCCAGCAGCCAGTGGGAAGCCATCTGCCGCAACCGTCACAACCAGACCGGCGCCGCGTGACCAGGCACATCCCGAAGACGATCTTGGCTACCTACAAAATTGACGCGCACCCCCCGGCCGGACGGCTGGTCAATCCTGTCGGTACCGCCAGGCAAGATGAAGACATGCCCGCTTTCCCCGGCCGGGACCCCATGGAAGGGTTCGGCGCGGTCACCCGCGACTGGTTCACGGCCGCCTTCGCCGCGCCCACCGAGGCGCAGGCCCAGGCCTGGGCGGCGATTGGCAAGGGCGAGAACACCCTGGTGGTCGCGCCGACCGGGTCGGGCAAGACGCTGGCCGCGTTCCTCTGGGCGCTGGACCGGCTGGCCGCCACCCCCACCCCCCACGATGCCGAACGCCGGTGCCGGGTGCTGTACATCTCGCCGCTCAAGGCCCTGGCGGTGGACATCGAGCGCAACCTGCGCGCCCCGCTCACCGGTATCCGGCACACGGCCCAGGCCATGGGAGCCGGCGCACCGGACATCCAGGTCGCGGTGCGCACCGGGGACAGCAGCCCGGAGGAACGCCGCCGGCTGGCCGCCCACCCGCCGGACATCCTGATCACTACGCCGGAGTCGCTGTTCCTGCTGCTGACGTCCAGGGCCCGGGACGCGCTGCGGGACGTGGACACGGTCATCGTGGACGAGGTGCACGCGCTGGCCGGCAGCAAGCGGGGCGCGCACCTGGCGCTGTCCCTGGAGCGGCTGGACGCGCTGGAGCCCGGCCGGGCGCCCGCTCAGCGGATCGGGCTGTCCGCCACGGTCCGGCCAGCCGGGCTGGTCGCGTCGTTCCTGGGCGGGGCCCGCCCGGTGACGGTGGCCGCCCCGCCCAGCAGCAAGCAGCTGGACGTCCGCATCGTGGTGCCGGTCGAGGACATGACCGACCTGGAACCCGCGGCCGGCCCGCAGACCACGGACGGCACGGCGGCCCGCCGGTCCATCTGGCCGCACGTGGAGGAACGGGTCCTCGACCTGATCGAGCAGCACCGCTCCACGATCGTGTTCGCCAACTCGCGGCGGCTGGCCGAGCGGCTCTGTGCCCGGCTCAACGAACTCGCCGCGGAGCGCGCCGAGCTGCGGGCCGGCGCCATGCCGGCCGGCCTGGCCCAGCCCGGGTCCGGGCCACCGGCGCAGATCATGGCTCAGGCCGGGTCGGCCGGTGGGGTGCTGCCCGAGGTGGCCCGGGCGCACCACGGATCGGTGTCCCGGCAGGAACGGGCCCAGATTGAGGAGGCGCTCAAAGCCGGGCGGCTACCCGCCGTGGTCGCTACGTCGAGCCTGGAGCTGGGCATCGACATGGGCGCGGTCGACCTGGTCGTCCAGGTCGAGTCCCCCCCGTCGGTGGCCAGTGGCCTGCAGCGCACCGGCCGGGCCGGCCACAACGTGGCCGATGTGTCCCGTGGTGTGATCTTCCCCAAGTACCAGGGTGACCTGGTGCAGGCCGCCGTGGTGGCGCGGCGCATGCAGGATGGCCAGATCGAGGAGCTGAGCGTCCCGCGCAACCCGCTCGACGTGCTGGCCCAGCAGATCGTGGCGATGACCGCCATGGACGACTGGGCCGTGGCCGACCTGGAGCAGGTGGTCCGGCGGGCCACCCCGTTCGCCAGCCTGACCCGGCCGGTGCTGGAAGCCGTGCTGGACATGCTGGCCGGGCGCTACCCGAGTGAGGAGTTCGCCGAGCTGCGTCCCCGGCTGGTCTGGGACCGGACCACCGGCCTGCTGCACGGCCGGCCCGGTGCCCAGCGGCTGGCCGTGACCAGCGGCGGCACCATCCCCGACCGCGGCCTGTTCGGCGTGTTCCTGGCCGCCTCGCAGCGCGAGGCCAACGGGCGTAACTCGCACCGGGTCGGCGAGCTCGACGAGGAAATGGTCTACGAGTCCCGGGTCGGCGACGTCTTCGTGCTCGGTGCCAGCTCGTGGCGGATCGAGGACATCACCGCCGACCAGGTACTGGTCTCCCCGGCGCCCGGCCAGCCGGGCAAGCTGCCGTTCTGGCACGGTGACGCGCCGGGGCGGCCGGTGGAGCTGGGCCGGGCGCTCGGCGCGTACTGCCGTGAGCTGGCCAGCGCGAGCGAGCCGGACGCCATCGGCAGGCTCCGGGCCGACGGCCTGGATGAGCTGGCCGCCGCCAATCTGGTGCGCTACCTGGCCGACCAGCGGGCCGCAACCGGGTACGTGCCAGACGACCGCACCCTGGTGCTGGAGCGGTTCCGCGACGAGCTCGGCGACTGGCGGCTGGTGCTGCACAGCCCGTTCGGCGCGCCGGTGCACGCGCCCTGGGCGCTGGCCATCGCGGCCCGGCTGCGCGAGCGCTACCTGGGCATGGACGTGCAGGCCATGCACACCGACGACGGCATCGTGATCCGGGTACCGGACACCGACGAGCCGCCGCCGGCCGGAATCGCCGAGCTGGCCCCGGAGGACGTGGAACAGCTGGTCACCGGCGAGCTGGGCAACTCGGCGCTGTTCGCGTCCCGGTTCCGCGAGTGCGCCGCCCGGGCGCTGCTGCTGCCCCGGCGCACGCCGGGCCGCCGCAGCCCGCTGTGGCAGCAGCGGCAACGGTCCGCCCAGCTGCTGGCGGTGGCCCGGAAGTACGGCACGTTCCCGATCGTGCTCGAGACGGTGCGGGAGTGCCTGCAGGACGTGTTCGACGTGCCCGGCCTGGTCGGCCTGATGCACGAGCTGGCCACCCGGCAGATCCGGTTGGTCGAGGTGGAGACGCCGGCGCCGTCCCCGTTCGGCCGGTCCATGCTGTTCCGCTACGTCGGCGCGTTCATGTACGAGGGAGACGCACCGGTCGCCGAGCGCCGGGCGCAGGCCCTGGCGCTGGACTCGGCGCTGCTGGCCGAGCTGCTCGGCCAGGCCGACCTGCGCGAGCTGCTCGACCCGGCGGTGGTGGCCGACACCGAGCGCGAGCTGCAGCGGCTGCTGCCCGGCCGGGCCTGCCGGAACGCCGAGGACGTGGCCGACCTACTGCGCGGCATCGGGCCGCTGTCCGCGGCCGAGGTGGCCGAGCGGGGCCAGGACCCCGGCGCCGCGGCAGGCTGGCTGGCCGACCTGGCCGGCCAGCGCCGCGCGCTGCAGATCCGGGTGGCGGGCGAAGTCCGCTGGGCGGCCATCGAGGACGCCGGGCGGCTGCGTGACGCGCTCGGCGTGCCGCTGCCGCCGGGGGTGCCGGCCGCGTTCACCGAGCCGGTGGCCGACCCGCTCGGCGACCTGACCGCCCGGTACGCCCGTGGGCACGGCCCGTTCACCACGGCCGACGTGGCCGCCCGGTACGGGCTCGGGGTAGCCGTGGTCACCGGGACGCTGCGCCGGCTGTCGGCTGAGGGCCGGATCGCCGAGGGCGAGTTCCTGCCCGGGCGGCGCGGCACCCAGTGGTGCGACACCGGGGTGCTGCGGCTGCTGCGCCGCCGCTGCCTGGCCAAGCTGCGCAGGGAAGCGGAACCGGTGCCGTCCGCCGCGCTGGCCCGGTTCCTCCCGGCCTGGCAGAACGCCGGTCACCCGCTTCCCGGCCCCGGCGCAGCGCCGCCCGGCCGGCCGGCCGGGCGGCCGCTGGCCGGGCCGGACCAGGTGTACGAGGCCATCGACCAGCTGGCCGGGGCCGCAGTGCCGGCGTCCGCATTGGAGGCGCTGATCCTGCCCGGCCGGGTGCCGGGCTACCAGCCCGCCATGCTGGACGAGCTGACCGCGGCGGGCGAGGTCGTCTGGTCCGGCGCGGGCGGCCTGCCCGGCGGGGATGGCTGGCTGGTGCTAGCGCCCGCCGACACCGCCCCGCTGCTGCTCCCCGCCCCGGGCGAGATCACCATGACAGCGTTGCACGAGGCGGTGCTGAGCGCCCTGGACGGTGGCGGCGGGATGTTCTTCCGGATGCTCGCGGACCGGGCCATCGCGCTGCTGGCCGAGCCCGAGCGGGCCGCGGCCAGCGACGCCGCACTGGCCGCCGCGATCTGGGACCTGGTCTGGGCGGGCCGGCTGAGCAACGACACGCTGGCCCCGCTGCGCACGGTGCTGGGTACCGGCCGCCCGGTGGCACCGGACAGCGCGTCGCCTGGCCAGACGGCCAACGGCACGGCCCAGCCCAGCGGCGGCAGGCCCAGCGCGGGGCTGGGCGGGCCGGTTCCACGGCGGCGGGGCGCCGGCCGGCCAGGCGGGCGGCGGCCTGGCTTCGGCCGTCCGGCCTTGCCGAGCCGGACCGGGCCGCCCACCGTGTCCGGGCGCTGGTTCCTGGTCCCAGCCACCGACCCGGACCCGACCAAACGGCTGCACGCGGCGGCGCGCACGCTGCTCGGCCGGCACGGCATCCTGATCCGGGGCGCGGTGGCCACGGAACGCGTGCCGGGCGGATTCGCGGCCATCTACCCCGTGCTGCGCGCGATGGAGGACGCGGGCCAGTGCCGCCGCGGCTACTTCGTGGAAGGCCTGGGAGCGGCGCAGTTCGCGCTGCCCGGGGCGGTGGACCGGATGCGCGCGATGGCGGCGGACGCCGCCGCCGGCGGCCAGGCCGGTGTGCACGGGGCCGGGACGGACGGGGCCGGGACCGACCGGACCGGGCGGGAGCGTGCCGGTGGATCCGCGGCCAGCCCGGTCGTGCTGGCCGCGGGCGATCCGGCCAACCCGTTCGGTGCGGCGCTGCCCTGGCCGGACCGGCCGGATGAGACACCTGGCGGGCACCGCCCGGGCCGTAAGGCCGGCGCCCTGGTCGTGCTGGTCAGCGGCCAGCTGGTGCTCTACGTGGAGCGCGGCGGCAAAACCGTGCTGTCCTGGACCAGCGACCCCGCGGTCCTCGGCCCGGTGGCCGCCGCGCTGGCCGGCGCGGCGCGCGGTGGCGCGCTGGGCCGGCTGACCATCGAACGGGCCGACGGGGCCGCCGTGCACGACTCGCCGCTGGCCAGCGCGCTCGGCGAGGCCGGCTTCCGGGCCACCCCGCGCGGACTGCGGCTGCGCCGTTAGCAAGGCCCCCGGCATCGGGCAGACAGCGCAACCTACCCCGGGAGGCCGTGGTTTGGCGGGCGGCCTGGCATGAGCCTCCGCGGGTCACCCGGGTCGCCGACCGGTGCGCTGGTCAGCCGAGCTGGCTGATGTGCCGGATGATGTCTTCGACCGGGCGGTCTGCGGTGAGCTGGATGTCGTCGAGGATGGTGCCGTCGCGGAGGCGGATCAGCCGTTCGGCTCGGGCGGCGACTTGCGGGTCGTGTGAGGCGAGGATGATTGTCATCTTGTGTTCGGCGCGCAGCCGGGCGATCAGGTCGAGGATGCCGGCTGCGGTGGTGGAGTCGAGGTTGCCGGTGGGCTCGTCGGCGAGCAGCAGCGGCGGGGTGTTGATCAGGGCGCGGGCGATGGCGATGCGCTGCTGTTCGCCGCCGGACATCCGGGCGGGCAGGGAGCGTTCCCGCCCGGCCAGGCCGACGGCGGCCAGCAGGTCCCGGGCGCGCTCGCGTTTGTCCCAGCCGGTGCGGTAGGGCAGGACGGGGGCGATGACGTTGTCCAGGGCGGTCAGGCCGGGCAGCAGGTTGTAGCGCTGGAAGACGAAGCCGACGGTGCGCCGGTAGTCGGCCTGGGCGGCGCCGCGCAGCGTGGTGACGTTGGTGCCGTTGCTGATGATGGTGCCCGAGTCGGGGCGCTCGATCGCGCCGATCATGTGCAGCAGCGTGGACTTGCCCGAGCCGGAGGCGCCGGTCAGCGCGGTGAACGCGCCCGCCTCGATGGTGAACGTGACGTTGCCGGCCGCGGTGACCTGCCCGCCGGTGCCGGTGCCGTAGCGTTTGCACACGCCGCGCAGCTCGAGCGCCCCGCTGCCGGGAGTGGTGGCGGTCATGGTGGTCACTCCTCGGCGAGCAGGTGGGCGGTGGGCAGGCGGCGCAGCAGCGCGGCGGGCAGCAGCGTGGCCGCGGCGGTGATGATGATCCCGGCGGCCACCGCGGCGGCGGCGATGGCCAGCAGCCGGGCGGGCAGCTGCCCGGCGAACCAGGCCGCGGCCCCGAGCCCGAGCCCGGCGCCGGCCAGCGAGCCGACCAGCCCGATGATCGTGCCCTCGGTGATGACCAGCCGGGCCAGCGCGGTATCGCGCCAGCCGAAGCTGCGCATGGTGGCCAGCTCGGCCGCCCGCTCCCGGATGTTCAGGAACACCACGTCGGCGACGGCCAGCACGCCGAGCACGACGGTCGCCCCGGCCGCCACGTAGTCCACCCCCCGGACCTGGACGGCGACGGCGTCGCCGAGCAGCGACCCGACGACCACGCCGCGGAAGGCGACGGTGACCGCGGTCAGCACGGTCAGCGCGGCGGTGCCCACGGCCAGGCTGGCCACCCCGACCAGGCTGCGGCCGGGGGTGCGGGCCACGTTGAGCAGCGCCAGCGAGGTGATGCCGCGGGGCTGGTGCGCGCGGCCGGCCGCGAACACCGGCGGCCGGACCGAGCTGACCGGGTCGGCCCGGGCGGCCAGCCAGGCCGGCGCCAGCCCGGCCACCACGGCCACCGCCATCGCGACGGGCACCGCCAGCAGCGCCCGGGCGGGGGAGACGTCCAGGTGCAGGGCGGCCGAGATCGGCACCGCGACGGCCGCGGCCAGCAGCCCGGCGACCAGCCCCATCCCGCCCAGTTCGCCCAGCGCGGTGGCGAACAGCCGCGACCGGCGCCAGCCGACCGCGGCGAGCACCCCCAGTTCGCGCCGCCGCCCGCGCACCGCCGCGGTGGCGGCGTTGCCGACGAACAGCACGCACACCACCAGGATCAGCGTGAACAGCGCCACGCTCGCCTTGTCCACCGCGTTCAGGATGGCCACCGCCACGCCCTTTTTCACCCAGTCCTCGGACAGCGTCAGCGGCGGCGGCCCGAATCTGCCCGCGGGCACGTCGATGGTCACCGGGGACGGCGAGGAGCCGGCCACCACGTCCACGTCCAGGCCGGTGCGCTGGGCGATCTGCTGCGCGACCGCGTTGACCCGCTCCCGGGACAGCGCACCCGGCCCGGTGACGTCCGCGACCCTGACCCGGATCACGCTGATCGGGTCAGCGGCCGGCACGCCGCGGTAGTCCAGGCTGTTCTCCAGCTTCGGCACCGCCGACAAGGTGGTGATCAGGTTCACCGGCTGGCTGACCAGGCCACCCAGGTTCTGGCTGGGCAGCAGGTCGCCCCCGTGCAGCGCCCGGCGGCTGGCCGCGGTGGCCGGTGCCGCGGTCACCGGCGTGTAGGCGCCCAGCGGCACCCGCGACAACGGGGAAAACGACCTGATCCTGGCCGGGTCGAACACACCAGCGATCTTGACCAGGGCGAGCGGCAAGCCGCCACTCTCGGTAATGTGCGAGGTAACCGTCCGGTACTGGCTGTTCTCGTCGTCCATGGCGACCGCGGCCAGGCTGCCGGTGTTCCAGGCCGACCGGTGGTTGACCACCTGACGCGGTGCCAGTGCCCCAGCCGGGGTGCGCCGGTAGTCGACCGGGCCGACCGACCAGTAGCCAGCGACGGCATCGCCAGTCAGGTTTCCCTCGGCAGCCGTCGCGGGCCCTTTGAGCACAGCGTTATAGGCCTGCTGGGCCGTGCTGTGCACGGTGGCCACCGTGCGGCCCGCAGCCGACGCCTGCGCGCGCTTCCAGGCAGCGTTCATGTCAGGCAGCGCAGACGACGGCGCCGCCAGTTGCTGCAAGGTGGTCTGCGCGTACTCGCTCATGCCACTGGCGGAGGAGGCCAGTACCGGCACTACCGGCATTACCGTGCCGCGGCTGCTCTCGTGCTCCGTCAGGTACCGGCCGGAGACAACCGCCTTGTTCAGCCCGTCCAGTTCCGCCTCGGCGGCCGGGTCGATGGCCGCGATCAGCACCGGGACGGTCCACTGGACGAAGTAGCCAGCCTCGGTGTCGTTGACCGTGCCCGGGGCCGGCGGTTGGCCGTTGCCGTTCACCCGGGACCAGCACAGCTTGTCGGACTGCGCGGCCGTGCCGAACGGGTTCGCTCCCGGTGGCGGGATGCTGGCCGGCCCGCATGACCCAACGGGCCCCGCCGCGCCGCCGGCACCGGGGGTGAGCCGTCCCGGCGTTACGTACAGGTATCCCGGCGGCTGGGTGACGCGGCTGGCGCCGTTGTCGCTGACCCAGGTGGTGGAGATCCGGTACAGCCGGGTGCCCGACCGGCCCAGCGCGGCGGCGGGCACCGGCTCGAATATGTCGGCATTGAGCTGCGCGTAGCCGACCATCGCGATCGGCGCGGCGGCCTGGACTCCCGGAATCTGCTGGATCCGGTGGTACTGCGCCATCGTGATCCCGCCGTAGATGCCGGACAGGAAGCCCGCCTGTACGGTGCCGGTCTTGCTCTCCACCACAGTCCGGGTCCCCTTCGGCCGGACCAGGATGTCGTAGGCGGGCGCGAAGTTCGCCGACACGGTGCCGGTCGTGCGTAGTTGCGCGGTCCGCGACGCCGCGGTCAGCACGGTGAACGCGGCCGCCGCGACCAGCAGGCCGGTGATCAGCGCCAGCGTGCGGGCCGGGCGGAACCGCGCTTGCCACCAGGCGAGCCTGCCCATCTCCGCGCCCCTCGCTTGCCGGTGCCCGCCCCCGGGGGCTGGCACCGGCCGGAGGGCTGCGACTATGCTCACTCCTTACCTAGCGACTAGGCAAGAGCCAACGTCACATCGTTACCTAGCGGCAAGGTAAGGCGGAAGGCGCATGCCCCTGCACCACGCGGTACTGGCCCTGCTGTCGGCCAAGCCCGCTCACGGCTACGAACTGAAAACCAGCTTCGATCAGGCCGTCGGCGACCAGTGGGGTGGGCTGAACATCGGCCACCTGTACCAGATCCTCGACCGGCTGGCCCGGGACGGCCTGATCGACTCCGAGCGCCAGCCGCAGCCGGTCAAGCCGGACCGCGTCATCCACCGGCTCACCCCAGCCGGCCGGGCCGAACTCGACCGCTGGCTGGCCGAGCCAGCCATTCCCGCCCGCGGCTACCGCGATGACTTCTTCCTGAAGGTCATGGCCGCCGTCCGCTCCGCCGACCCGGCGGTGCTGCCCGCCGTGCTCAGCGGTCAGCGCGCCCACCTGCTGCGGCAACTGCACGCCCTGGCCGGTGCCCGCGCCCCCACCACCACGGCCGTCGAGTCGCTGCTCATCACCGCGGCCGAACTGCACATCCGCGCCGACCTCGGCGTCGTCGACGCGGCCGAAAAGACCCTCACCACCAGCCCCGCCGCTCCCGCCAGCGAGCAGCCAGCGGCGGGCCTGACCGCACCGCAAAGAGCAGCCGGCTAGCTGACCGCCGTCCCCTGCGGCCGGCGGCGCGCCGCGCAGCACATCACCGCCAGCCCCGGCAGCAGCGGCGGCATCGCCCGGCACCATTCTCCGCGGCGCACTTGTGGGGGGTAACGTTCTCCAAGCACAGGTTCACGAAGCACAGTGGCCTGGGCCCGGTGGCTCACCGTGGCCCGTGCCCATCCCCGGCCGGCGGAACGGGAGGAAGCAGTGGCCAACGCCCAGGGCATCGACGTCTCGAGCTTCCAGGGCACGTTCGACTGGCAGGCGGAAAAGGGCTCGATCTCGTTTGCCTTCGCCAAGGCGACTGAGGGATCCACGATCACCGACCCGGAATTCGCGCGGAACTGGCAGCAGATCAAAGCCATCGGGATCGTCCGCGGCGCGTATCACTTCGCCCACCCCAAAGACGGCGCGGCCACTGATGCCCGGGCGTTCCTGGCCGTGGTCCGCGCGCAGGGCCTGGTGCCCGGTGACCTGCTCGCGCTGGACCTGGAGGTCAGCGACGGGCTGCCCGCGGCCCAGGTCGCGGCGTACGCGCGGAACTGGTGCGCCGAGGTCAAGTCAGCGACCGGGCGCACGCCGATCGTGTACACGTTCATCGACTTCGCCCTCGAGGGGAACTGCGCCGGGCTGGGCGGCCATCCGCTGTGGATCGCCGACCCATCCAGCCCGCCCGGTCACCCCACCGTCCCGAAGCCCTGGACAACCTGGGCGTTTCACCAGTACACCACGTCGGTTGTGGACCGCGACGTGTTCCACGGGGACACGGCGGCGCTGCATAGGTTCGCCCGCCCGGCACCGGCACATCAGGAGGAGCACGAAGTGCAGACCGGAACGCTCGTCAACGGCGCGAACGCCGTCACGCCGATCTCCGTCCCGTTCGGCAGCGCCAAGGAGATCGGTCTCGCCTGCGACAACGGGCTGCAGAAACTGCCCGCCGCGCACCTGCGGGTCGCGGTGTGGGCGGGCGGCTGGGTGGTGCACAACCCGGTGGTGGTGGACAGCAGCAAAGGCCAGACCGTGATCAAGTTCAGCAAGCCCGGGTCCACCTCGGTCGTGTCCGTGCAGCGCCTGGACGCGGGCGACGTCAACGTGAGCTACCAGATCTCCTGAGGTCCAGCCGCGTCCCGGCACGCGGGCACGACGCTAGACGGCCTCGCGCAGCGATGCCGCGGGCTCGAACTCGGCCGGGGCCGGGCCCAGCCCGAAGTGGTGCGCGAGCGCGGCGACGGATCGCCCGGCGGCGCGGCCGTCCCCGTAGGGGTTGACCGCACCGGCCATGGCCGCGTACGCGGCAGGGTCGGTGAGCAGCTGGTCCGTGGTCTTCACGATGAGGTCGTGATCGGTGCCGACGAGCCGGACCGTACCTGCCCGGACCGCTTCCGGCCGCTCGGTGGTGTCCCGCATGACCAGCACCGGCTTACCCAGGCTCGGCCCTTCTTCCTGCACCCCGCCGCTGTCGGTGAGGATCAGGGTGGCCCGGTTCATCAGCCGGGCGAAGCCACCGTAGGGCAGCGGGCCGGTGACCGTGACGTTGGGCAGGTGCCCGATGGCGGGCAGCACGGCCTCGTGGACCAGCGGGTTGGCGTGCATGGGGAAGACCACCCGCACCTCCGGGTGGGCCACGGCGACGGTGGCCAGGGCCCGGGCCGCCTCCCGCATCGGCTGGCCCCAGGACTCCCGGCGGTGCGCGGTGACCAGCAGCACGGGGGACCGGTCGGCGTCCAGGCCGGACAGCGCCGGGTCACCGTAGTCATGCCCGCTGGATGACGCCCAGAGCAGGGCGTCGATGACCGTGTTGCCGGTGACGGTGATCGCGGACGGATGCACGTTCTCGGCCATCAGGTTGGCCCGGCTGACCTCGGTCGGGGCCAGGTGCAACGTGGCCAGCTGAGTGGCCAGGCGGCGGTTGATCTCCTCCGGGTACGGCGAGTAAGGATCGTCCGTGCGCAGCCCGGCTTCCAGGTGCACGACCGGGATCTTCTCGTAGAACGCGGCCAGCGCGGCGGCGAACACGGTGGTGGTGTCGCCCTGCACGAGCACGGCGTCGGGGCGGTGCGCGGCCAGCAGGTCCTGCACGCCGGCCAGGGCGCGGGTGGTGATGCCGGTCAGCGTCTGCCCGGGCTGATGGATGTCCAGATCGAAGTCGGGAGTGATCTCGAAGACCTGGTTGACCTGGTCGAGCATGGAACGGTGCTGCCCGGTGACCGCCACCAGCGGGGTGAACAGCGGTGACTGGTGCAGGGCCCGGATCACCGGCGCGACCTTGATGGCTTCCGGCCGGGTGCCGTAGATCACCATGATGCGCAGTGGGCCGGCCGCGTCCCGGCCACGGCCGGGAACGCTGTGCAGAGTGTGCGTGCTGGACATGAATCCCCCCGTGTTGGTGATAGGTGTGCCTGGCCATGCCGGCATGCCGGCCGGCCGGATGCCGGCGGCGAACTGGATGATCAGCTGCGGGCCGCGGCCCGCGCGGTTACCGGCGGGCTCCGCCCGGCCACGGCCCGGGTCACGTGGATGGCGGTGAACTGGGCCAGCGAGTCCTCGCAGTACAGCCCCAGGGAGCCGGCCAGGTAGGGATGGTGCCGGTCGGTGTACCGGGTGAGCAGGTGGCCGTCGGCCCGGACGGTGATGGTGGCGCCGGCCTGGGTTATCTGCACCTGGTGCGGGCGCCCGACCGGGAAGGCTGGGGTACGCCCGGAGGCGAGGAAACGTTCGCCGCCCGGATAGGCCGGGTCCTGCTTGGACAGCACCCAGCCGTGCGCTTCCAGGGTCAGCGCGTAGAAGCGCTGGCTGGACGTGTAATGCCAGAGCACCCAGCCGACCTCCCAGGGATGCGGCCGGCCGGCCGCGCCCTGGCGGAGCTGGCGGATCGTGCGCACGGTGAGCGCGGCCGTGAAGTCCCGGTACTGCCGCGCCGAGACCAGCAGCGCGGCATGGGTCTCGGCCGGGCTGGTGGCCCGGGCCGGCGACAGCGTGACCGGCCCGGCCGCGCTACCGGTGACCTGCCCCTGCCCGGTGAACACGGTGCGCCAGGGACGGCCGGCCCCGGGTCGGCTGGTCAGCCCCAGCACGACCGCGGCCACCAGGCCGGCGGCGGCCACCGCGGCCACCGCCGCGGTCACCCGGCGGCGCCTGCCCCGCCCCGCCCGCGGCGCGGGCGACCCGGAGGCCGCCGCCGGTGAACCCGGCCCCGCCGCCGGTGAACCCGGCCCCGCCGCCGGTGAACCCGGCCCCGCCGCCGGTGAACCCGGCCCCGGCGGGGCCGGCGCCGGCCCGGGCGGGGTCAGCGCCAGCCCGGGCGGGGTCAGCGCCGGCTCATAGCCGCCGCCCGCCCCGGCCATGGCCAGGACGGGGCGGCTCGCCAGAGCCGGACTGGCCGCCAGAGCCGGACTGGCCGCCAGAGCCGGACTGGCCGCCAGAGCCGGACTGGCCGCCAGAGCCGGACTGGCCGCCAGAGCCGGACTGGCCGCCAGAGCCGGACTGGCCGCCAGAGCCGGACTGGCCGCCGGAACGGGGCTGGCCGCCGGAACGCGGGCGGGTCCTTCGGCCACCCGGGCCGTCTTGGCCCACCCGGTTCGGCCCCGGATCGCCCGGAACACCGCCCACCACCCAGCGGCGTAGCACAGCATGCTGTACGCCACGTACACGTGGGCCAGCCCGGCCGCCGTCCGCAGCCGCAGCCCGGTGGCCCGCTCCCGGCGCCAGTACACTCCGCTGAAGACCAGCGCGGGCCCCACGCTCAGCAGGTAGGTCACGGCCACCCACCAGCCGAACGGATGGTGCCCGGTGGCCGCGAGCACCGCGCAGTAGACCAAGCCGACCGCGAATGAGGCGGTCAGCAGCGAGGCGATGAGCACGATGGCCGGGGTGCCCAGCACGTACAGCAGGTCGGTCCGGCCCGGGTAGCGGCTGCGCAGCACGGCCGGGATGAGCCGCCACGCTTGCAGGTTGCCCTGGAACCACCGGGACCGCTGGCGGATGAGCCGCCTGGGCTCCACGACGCCCTGCTGGTGCACCCACGCCGTAGTGCAGTACTCGATGCGCCACCCGGCCACGGCCAGCCGTACGCCCAGGTCGAGGTCTTCGGTGAGGCTGCGGGTCCACGGCGCGGGCCCGAGCGACCGCAATGCCGACAGCCGGCAGAACTGGCCGTTGCCGCCCAGGCACACGCTGCCCAGGTGCCGGCGTCCCTGCTGGAACACCTCGGTGTAGATGACGAACTCCATGTCCTGCATCCGGGCCAGCAGGCTCTGGTCGCGGTTGTTGATCCGGATCCCCACCTGCACCGCGCCCACCCGGGGGTCGTCGAAGCACGGGCGCACCTCGCCGATCGCGTCCGGGTCGAGGCGGCCGTCAGCGTCCACCACCACGATGATCACGTTGTCCGGGTCCCAGCCGGCCAGCCGCCCGCTGCCAGCCAGGTAGCGCAGCGCCGCGTTCAGCGCCTCGCCCTTGCCCTGCCGGGCCTCGGGCGGGCGGCGGCGGAGCAGCCAGACGCGCTCGTCGGCGACCTCGGACACTACGTCCGCCGTGCCGTCGTCCGAGCCGTCGTCGATGACCAGGACCGCGACGTTGCCCCCGGGCCGCGAGAGCAGCCGGCGCAGGCTGCGCTCGATGACCAGCTCCTCGTTGAGGCAGGGCATGAGGAACACGAAGAGTTTCCCGCTGGCCGCCAGCCCCGGGTCGGTGGCCAGGGTTACCCGGCGCCGGGACAGCGCCAGCATGACGAAGCCGTAGCAGATGCTCAGCACGACCAGCGCGGCGGCCAGCCAGGGCAGCGGCCCGTCCCAGCCGAGATGCCCAGCCCCGGGCACGGCGGGCAGGCCCAGCCAGGCGGGACGGCTGATCATGGCTGGCCAGCGGGCTGCTCGCTGGCGCGCCCGGCGTGCATCCGCAGTACGTAGCCGGCCAGGGACAGCGCGACGAACGTGACCAGGTACAGCCCGAACAGGGCGCCCGCGCCGTCCAGCAGCAGCCGTGCCGCCAGGAACAGCCCCGAGCCGGTGGGCAGCGCGGCCGCGGCCCCCGCCATCGCGAGGCCTGCCAGTCCGGCTGAGTAATGCATCAGATCCCCCCAGTGGAGTGTGCGGGCCCGCAACGTGTGGCAACCAGTGACCTGACATCAACGTTAGGTAGTCAGGCTCAGCCATAACTAGGCCGCTGGGGTGGCTCGGCCTACCTCATTTGGCGGAAATGTGAGCGCTCTCAACAGGGACCGGCCAGCGCACGGCCAGCCGGGCCGGCTTGCGGAACACCAGGCCCTGCGGTGCGGGCTGGCCCGGCTCCAGCGCCACCCCGGGCAGCTGCAGCATCGCGCCGAGCGCGGCCTGGGCCTCCAGCCGGGCCAGGTGCACGCCGAGGCAGAAGTGCGGGCCGCGGGCGAACGCCAGGTGCCGGCTCGCGTTGTCCCGCCGGACCGAGAACCGGTCCGGCTCACTGAACATGGCCGGGTCCCGGCCCGCGCCGGCCAGCGAGACGGTCACCAGGTCACCCGGCCGGATGGCTGCGCCGCCCAGCGCGATGTCCCGGGTCGCGTAGCGGTCCACCACGGCCGCGGCCGGTTCCAGGCGCAGCGACTCCTCGATGGCATTGGCCAGCAGCCCCGGGTCCTCGCGGACCAGCCGCAGCTGGCCCGGGTGGCTGAGCAGGTGCCAGGCCGCGTTGGTGATCATGCCCTCGGCGGTCTCGATACCGCCGAACATGAGCACCGCCGCGTTGGACACGGCCTCGGTGCTGCTCAGCGCGGCCGCTGACCGCCCAGCCGGGCCCGCGACGGCCGCGGCCAGCAGCGACTCCCCCGCGTCCCCGGCCGTTATGACCGTGCGCACCCGCTCCGCGAGGCCGCCGAACGCGGCCGCACCCGCCGCGGCCGGCCCGGCGCCCGGCGCCGCGGCCAGCCCGGACACCGCGGCCACGATCGCGTCGTACCAGCCCAGGATGACCCCGGGCGGTGTCTCCGCCAGGCCGAGCATCCGGGCCACGACCACGGTCGCCAGCGGCCCGGCCAGGCCCCGGCGCAGCTCGGCCTGCCCATCCGGGCGCAATCCCGCGACCAGCCGGCCAGCCTCCGCGGTGACGAACCCGGCCAGCCGGCCGCGCACCTGCGCCGGGCTGAACGGGCCGCTGAACGGCCGCCGGTGCCGGTCGTGCGCCGCGCCGTCCAGTGACAGCATGCTCGGCCCCACCACCCGTGCGGTCGAGAACCGCGGGTCATCCACGGTGAACGAGGCACTGTCCCGCAGCACCCGGGTGGCCAGGTCGTAGCGGGTCACCAGCCAGCCGCCCAGCACCGGCAGCCAGGACACCGGTTCCGCCACGCGCAGCCGGGCCAGCACCCGGTGCAGCCCCGGCCCGGCGAGGTCCTCCAGCCGCACCCCAGCACCCAGCGGGAAGTCCCCGGGAGAGCGAGTCACCCTCCCGACGCTACCGGGTCACGACTTCTTTGCCGGGTCTGAACAGGACACAGACGGGCTCTTAGCCACCAGGCCGCCACCCTGGGTTCATGCGTGCCTTCGTAGCCGGACTGGGCGCCGCGGCCCTGCTCATGCTGGCCGGGTGCGCCACCGGGACACCGTCGGCCGGGCCCAGCGCACCCGCTCCCACCAGCAGCGCGCACCCCGCGACCAGAGCCCGGTCCAGCTCCCGGCAGCCGCCCGGCCGGGCGCCCCGGCCGGGGGTGCTCGTCTCTGCCTACCGGGCCGCGGACCGGACCGTGGTCACCCTGGCCCGGTTCACCGGCCCGGTGCGGTACCGGCTGCACTGCGGCAGTAGTGACCCCGGCCCAGCCGCCCTGGCCGTGGTGCGCGCTGGACCGGCCATCGGCCGCGCTGAGCACCGCCGTCTGATCGCCGCGTTCAACGGGGGATTCCTGCTGTCCGCGGGCGCCGGCGGCTACGAGCAGGAGGGGCAGGTGATCAGCCCGCTCAAGCCCGGCCTGGCCAGCCTGGTCATCGACCGGTCCGGGCTGGCCCGGATCGGGGTGTGGGGGGCAGGCTTGCCGCGGCCGCACGAAGCGGTGTACAGCGTCCGGCAGAACCTGCCGCCGCTGGTCAGCCACGGGCAGCCCAGCCCGGCCGCCGGCCACTGGGGCCAGTGGGGCGCCACCCTGGGCGGTGGCGAGTACGTCGCCCGCAGTGCGCTGGGCGAGAACGCGGCCGGGCAGCTCATCTACGCGGGCAGCATGTCCACCGCCCCGGCCGATCTGGCCGCCGCCCTGGTGCGGGCCGGCGCGCGCACCGCCATGGAGCTGGATATCAACCCCGAGTGGGTGCAGCTGGACTTCACCTCGGGGCGGCACCGTCACCTGCGCGCTGTCATCCCCGGCCAGGTCCGCCCGGCCAGCCAGTACCTGGCCGGCTGGACCCGCGATTTCATCACAGTGCTGGCCAGCTAGGAAGCGGCCCCAGGCAACCCTGAAGCCTGCCCGTTCGTGATGAGCTGGTGACGGCGGACGCCGTGCGATGGCGGCCGGGGTGCCACGCCCGTCTCACGGCGTGGCCACCGAGGCCAGCAGGCCGGCCTGGGCCTGGTCCACCGCGGCCAGGATGGCGCCGCGCAGCACCGGCCGGCCGGTCACCCCGGTGGGCACCACGGCCGGCCGGGCCGGGCAGATCCGGCCCACCTCGGCTGCCACCCGGCTGGCCAGCGCGGTCCCGCCGGCCAGCCCGACCTCGCCGCCGAGCACGACCAGGCCGGGGTCGAGCACCACGCAGACCGCGGCCGCCCCAGTGGCCACCCGGCCGGCCAGTTCGGTGAGCAGCGCGCTGCCCCGCTCGTCGCCGGCCTCGGCCGCGGCCACCGCCGCCTGCACCGCGGCGGCCGCGCTGGGGGCATCGAAGCCGTACCCGGCCGCGAGCGGGCGGAGCGCCTGCGCGCCGACCAGGGACTGGAACGCGCCGGTGGCCGGGTGCCCGATGTCCTGCGGCAGCGGCACACCGGGCACCGGGAGGTAGCCGATCTCACCGGCCGCGCCCGCCACCCCGCGGTGCACCCGGCCGCCGATGATGGTGGCCAGCCCCAGGCCGACCCCGATCCACATCAGCACGAAGTCGTCGGCGCCCTGAGCCGCCCCCTCGGCGCGCTCCGCCATCGCGGCCAGGTTGACGTCGTTCTCGATCGTCACCGGCTGGCCCAGGTCGGTGCGCAGCGCGTCGAGCACCCCCTCGTGCCAGGCGGGCAGGTTCACCGCCAGCCACGGGTCGCCGGTCCTCGGGTCCAGCACGCCGGGAGTCCCGATGACCAGGGCGCTCAGCTGGGATATCGCCACGTCGGCCGCGCTGCACGCGGCGGCCACCGCGCCGCGGACCAGCTCGACCGGGTTGCTGGTGCCGTTGGGGTCCACGCTGACCTGGGTGACCACCTGCCCGGTGATGTCGGCCACCCCGGCGCTGACCTCGTCGTGCTCGACATGCAGCCCGGCCACGTAGGCGCTGGACGGCACGACCGCGTACAGCGCCGCGTTCGGCCCGCGCCCCCCGGCCTGCTCGCCCACGGTGGCGACCAGGCCACGTTCCTCCAGCCGGGCCAGCAGCTGCGACGCGGTCACCTTGGACAGCCCGGTCCGCTCGCCGATCTGCGCCCGCGTCATGGGGCCGCTGGCCAGTAGCAGCTCCAGCGCGGCACGGTCGTTCAGCTCGCGCAGCAGCCGCGGCGTCCCGGGCCGTTGTTCCATGCCTCTCCCCGCCTCCGTGACAGTTCCCCCAGCACCGACCGGGGCCGAACAGGCACCTAGGCTGAATTCTGTCTCAATCCCGCAACGGGGTCTACCTAATAGGAAACTTTCCTGTTAGTTTCAGCGCAGAGTCCCTCAGGGTCGACCCCAGACAGCCAGACAGCGCCAGCCTAGACGGCCGACGGCGGCGGAACGCCCTGAGGATCACCAGCTAGCTGGCGCGGAGTGGGGGCCGATCATGGCCGCGTCTACCCTGTACACCATCCCGGTGGTCGTGTTCTTCCTGCTCGTGCAGCGCCGGATGACCGGCGGGCTGGTCGCCGGGGCGGTGAAAGGGTGAGCGCGCCAAAAGAGCGCACCGCCGACTGGACTGACGAGCGAGGAACGAGCGGGGAGGGAAGGAGGCGGGCCCGAGCGCTCCGGAGGCGCAACGCCAGCACCGCGGAAAAGCTGGCTGACGCCGTCCTGATCCCGCCGTTCCCCGGGCCGCACGCACCACGCTGGGTGCTCGACGCGCTGGAGCGCGGGCTGGCCGGCGTGACCATCTTCGGCCCGAACATCGCCGGGCCGGAGCAGCTGGCCGCCCTGACCGCGCAGCTCCGCCGGGCGGGCGGGCGGCCGCTGGTGGCCATCGATGAGGAGGGTGGCGATGTCACCCGGATCGATCACCTGACCGGCAGCCCGTACCCGGGCAACGCGGCGCTCGGCGCGGTGGGCGACGTGGCGCTGACCATGGCAGTGCACCGGGCACTCGGCCAGGACCTGGCCGAACTGGGCATCACGGTGGACCTGGCCCCGTCGGTGGACGTGAACATCGCGTCCGACAACCCGGTCATCGGGATCCGGTCGTTCGGCTCCGACCCGGCCCGGGTGGCCCGGCATGCCGCGGCCGCGGTCAGCGGCCTGCAGGCGGCCGGGGTGGCCGCGTGCGCCAAGCACTTTCCGGGGCACGGCAGCACCAGCGCGGACACCCATCACCGGGTCGTCACCGTCGGGGCGGGCCTGGACACGCTACGCCGCCGGGACCTGGTCCCGTTCGCGGCGGCCATCGCCGCCGGGGTGCGCGGGGTAATGCCCGGGCACCTGCGGGTGCCCGAGCTGACCAGTGAGCTGCCCGCCACGCTGTCGGCCGCCGCGCAGACCGGCCTGCTCCGCGGTGAGCTGGGGTTCACCGGGGTGATCATCTCCGACGCGCTGGAGATGCGCGCGGTGAGCGGCGTATACGGCCTGCCCGGGGCGGCGGTGCGCGCGGTGGCGGCCGGCACCGACCTGCTCTGCCTGGGCCGGGACACCGGCCAGGACGGCTACCTGGCCGTCCGCGGCGCGCTGGCTGAGGCGCTGGCCAGCGGGCGGCTGCCCGCCGCGCGGCTGGAGGACGCCGGGCGCAGTGTGGCCCGGCTGCACGGCTGGCTGGCCGGGCAGGCTGGTGTCCGGGCGGCCGGGGACGGCGCGGCTGGGGACGGCGCAGCGGCCCGGGCGGAGCGGGCCGGAATCGGGCTGGCCGCGGCCCGCCGCGCCATCCGGGTGTCGGCCCCGCCGCACCCGCTGGCCGACCCGGTCGTGCTGCAGCTCGGCGCACCGGAGAACATCGCGGTGGGCAGCGTGCCGTGGGGGCTGGCCCCCTGGGTCCCGGCCAGCCGTCTCCAGCGGGCCCCGGCCAGCCTGGCCGACGGCGAGACGGTGGCGGTCATCGACGCGGCGCTGGCCGGGTCGCACGGCCGGCCACTGGTCGTGGTGGTCCGCGACGCGCACCGGCATCCGGCGGCGCGGGCCGTGGTCACCGGCCTGCTCGCCGCCCGCCCGGACGCGGTGGTGGTGGACATGGGCCTGCCGTACTGGCAGCCGCCGGGCGGATTGCACCTGTCCACGTACGGCGCCGCCCGGGCCAGTGCCCAGGCTGCGGCCGAGCTGCTGGGGCTCACCCGCTGACCCGCCCGGAAGGAAAGCCCGCCCGCCAGGCCATTTCCTACTAAACGGGGCCGCAGTCGGCCCCGCCTGGCCCGGCAACCACTCGGCAAGCTGCATAATGCTGGACATGAGGCTCTCTGCCCGTGCTGACTATGCGCTGCGCGCCGCGGTGGAACTCGCGGCCGCCGAAGGCGGTCACGTCACCGCCGAACAGCTGGCGCGGGCCCAGCACATCCCGGGAAAGTTCCTGGAGGCGATCCTGACCCAGCTCCGCCGGGCTGGCCTGGTCCGCAGCCAGCGCGGCCCGGAGGGCGGTTTCTGGCTGGCCAAGCCGGCCGCCGACATCGCGCTGGCCGACATCATCCGGGCCATCGACGGGCAGCTGGTCGGTGTGCGCGGTGAGCGCCCGGAGAATATCGGCTACATCGGCGTGGCCGAGCCGCTGCAGAGTGTCTGGATCGCACTGCGCGCCAACGAACGGGCCATCCTGGAAGAAGTGACCCTGGAACACATCGCCACCGGGCGGCTGCCCGAGCGGGTCCTCGAGCTGACCAACGACCCACGCGCCTGGGCCTGAGCAGATATCCGGTTGGCCCGGGGGGGTCCTGGGCGGCCAGCATGGCCAGGGTGAACGGGTCAGCCTGGAGCGACAAGGCAGAAGCAGCCGACTGGATCGGCTCCCAGCTGCTGCCGCTGGGCGCGGGCCAGGTGACGTCGGTCGTGCCCGCCGGTTTCGGGGCTTAGGCCCAGGCCCAGCCCGGTGCGGACCAGACGGCTAACCTGTGCTGGCCCGACGACCGGGCCTGGTGCGTGGCCAGCGCGATCGACCTGGCCTGGAGCTATGTTGGCGGCCCGGCGGGGCTGATCGGGCAGATTCTCGCCGACCGGCGCATCGAGGCGCTGCCAGCCAGCCCGGGCGACCCGGTCAGCCGGGTGGAAGGCTGGGTGGACGCCTGGGCCGTAGCCGGCACCGATGAGCTGCTGGCGGCGGGCACGGCCGTCATCGGCACCTCACGGGCACGATCCGGGCCACACTGCACCGCCCGCGGTGGCCCGGCTCCGGGTGGCTGAGCATCAGCAGCACCGGGGACAACGGAGTGAACGGCAGCAGCACCAGGCGGCTCAGCCGGGGCAGCGCCGCAGACCTGCGTGATGAGGCCGGCGCCTACCTCACGTGCGAGCTGATCGGGCTGGTGGGCGGCTAGCGGCCCGGCGTAACGGTCAGACCGGGACCATGTCGGTCACGTCGCGGATCCGCTTGGTGACCTCGTCAAAGGCCGGGTGGTCCGCGTTCATGCCCACCGGGCGGAGCACCGACCCGGAGTCCATCCCGCGCGCGTGCCCGGCGGGCACCCGCAGCTCCGGCCGGACCCCGACACCGAACGCGCTGGCCGCCGGGAGCTCGTCCAGGCTGTGCTCGCCGTCGCCCGCCGGGACCCGGCCCGCGGGGGTGAGCACCCCAGACTCGTTCTGCAGCTCAGCCAGGGCGAAACTGTCCGAGACCTCGCCCAGCACGTGGGACAGCGGGGTGTTCAGCGCCGAGCAGATGGCTGCGAGCAGCTCGGAGGAGGCTTCCTTCTGGCCGCGCTCCACCTCGGACAGGTAACCGAGAGACACCCGGGCCGCTGCGGAAACCTCGCGGAGGGTGCGACCCTGCCGCTGACGTAGCCGCCGCAGCACGTCACCAAGCAAGTGACGAAGCAGGACCATCGCCGCACTCCCTTCCGCGAAGTGTCTCTTTCGTTAGCACCACCGTACCTGCCCTTACCGACAGTAGGGACAGCACCCGTGGCCGTGTTCGCTGCTAACGTAACACTGTAATCATCGGGTCTCTTCCCGCATCATGACAAGGAGCAACGCCAGGGCTTGGGTGACAGTTTGGCCGCGGATGTCGTTCCTGCTCCCGGCCAGGCCGAGCCGGCGGACCTGAGCTCGCCGGGCCGTGTCACCGCCGGCAGCGGCCACGTACACCGTGCCCACCGGCTTCCCCTCGGCCGGGTCAGGGCCGGCCACCCCGGTAGTGGCCAGCCCGAACGTGGCCCCCAGCCGGGCCCGCACCCCCTCCGCCATGGCCCGCGCCGTCTCGGCCGAGACCGCGCCGCAGCGGTCCAGCAGCGCCTGGTCCACCCCGAGCAGGCTGGCCTTGAGGTCCGTGGCATAAGCCACGATGCCGCCACGGAACACCACCGACGCGCCGGGCACGCTGGCCAGCGCCGCGGCGAGCAGCCCGCCGGTCAGCGACTCCGCCACCGCGATCTGCTGCTGGCGGGCGGCCAGCCTGGCCACCACCTGCCGGGCCAGCGGGGCCGGGCCAGCGCCGCCCGGCACGGTCACCGGCCGTCACCGGCCGGGCGGTGCGCGGCCCGGCTGCGGCGGCGCAGCCGCACCGCGCGGATCGCGTAGTCCGCCCCGGTGACCAGGGTGACCGCCACGGCCAGCCCCATCACCACGTCGCGCAGCAGGGCAGGCGGCCCGGGCACCACGTAGAGCGCGATGGCCAGCACCTGCAGCATGGTCTTCACCTTGCCGCCCCGGCTGGCCGCGATCACACCGTGCCGGAGCACCCAGAACCGCAGCCCGGTGACCGCGAGTTCCCGGGCCAGGATGACCGCGGTGACCCACCACGCGAGCTCCCCCAGGGCGGACAGGGTGACCAGGGCTGACCCGGTCAGCGCCTTGTCCGCGATCGGGTCCGCGATCTTCCCGAAGTCGGTGATCAGCCCGCGGGACCGGGCGATCCGGCCGTCCAGCATGTCGGTGGCCGACGCGGCCAGGAACACCACCAGCGCGGCGGCCCGCGCCCCGGTGCCCCCGGCCAGCAGGAGCAGCACGAACACCGGGACCAGCAGCAGCCGCAGCACGGTCAGCGCGTTGGCCGCGTTCAGCACGCCCGGCCCCGGGACGGCTCCCGGCTGCGCCGCCCGGGACGGCGGCGCTCCCCCGCTGGTGCCTGCGGCGGGCTGGTTCAATGCGCGCCCGCACGCCCAGGCCGCGCCCGGGATACGGCGGGCGCCTGGGCCACCAGATCCACCCCGTCGCCCCCGGTGACCCAGGCCGGCACGATCTCCCCAATGGCCCCGCCCGGCGCCCCGAGCACCATCGTGGTCCCGTCCACCTCAGGCGCCTGGTGCGCGGCCCGGCCCAGCCAGCGGCCGTCACCCAGGTCTTCCTCCAGGAGCACCTCGGCGATCTCGCCCACCCGGTCGGCGGCCCGCTGCGCCATCAGCTCATCGGCCAGGCCGGCCAGGTCATCCACCCGCCGGGCGGTCTCCGCCGGGTCCAGCTGGCCGTCCAGCCCGGCCGCCTCGGTGCCGTCCTCATCGGAGTAGCCGAATACGCCGATCGCGTCCAGCCGGGCCTCGGACAGGAAGCGCTGCAGCTCGGCCACGTCGGCCGCGGTCTCGCCGGGGAAGCCCACGATGAAGTTGGACCGGACGCCCGCGTCCGGGCAGGCCCGCCTGACCTCGGCGAGCAGCGCACCGAACCGCTCCCGGTCACCGAACCGGCGCATGGCCCGCAGCACCCGCCCGCTGGCGTGCTGGAAGGACAGGTCGAAGTACGGCGCGACCCCAGGCGTCGACGTCATCACCTCGACCAGCGCCGGGCGAACCTCGGCGGGCTGCAGGTAGCTGACCCGGATCCGGCTGATGCCGGGCACCGCGGCCAGCGCGGGCAGCAGCTCGTCGAGCAGCCGGGGATTGCCCAGATCCTTGCCGTAGGAGGTGGAGTTCTCACTGACCAGGACGAGTTCCCGGACGCCCTGCCCGGCCAGCCAGTGCGCTTCGGCCACCAGGTCTTCCGGCGGGCGGGACAGGAACGCGCCGCGGAACGACGGGATGGCGCAGAAGCTGCACCGCCGGTCGCAGCCCGAAGCGATCTTGAGTGGGGCGACGGGCCCGGTGGCCAGGCGGCGGCGCAGGGTGCGCGGACCGGACGCGGGCGCCGCACCGGGCGGCAGGTCCGGGATGCCGCCGCCGGGCCGCACGGCCGCCGGCCGGGCCGAGTCGCCGTGTCCCGGCGGCCGGGCCGCCGTGCCGCCGGGCCGGCTGGCGGGTGAGATCGGCAGCAGCCGCCGCCGGTCCCGCGGCTGGTGCGCGGGACGCCGCTGGCCGGCCAGCACCGCGTCCAGCCGGGCCCCGATGTCGCCGTAGTCGTCGAAGCTGAGCACCTGAGCCTCGGGCAGCTCGGCGGCCAGCGTGTCGCCGTACCGCTCGGCCAGGCAGCCGGCCGCGACCACCTTCGCGCCGCCGTCCGCGGCGTCGAGCAGTTCGCTCACCGACTCCTGCTTGGCCGCCTCGATGAACCCGCACGTGTTGACGAGCACCACGCTGGCCGAGTCGCGGTCGGCCAGCGTCCAGCCCGCCGCCTCCAGCCGGGCCGCGAGTTCCTCGGAGTCGACCTCGTTCCGGGCGCAGCCCAGCGTGACCAGGCTGACGGTGCGTTCCGGCTCATGGCGGTGGTTACTCGACGGCACACCGGAAGCCTACTGGCCTTGCCGTACCAGTCCGGGGGGACGACCCCCGGGACCCCGGGATCACCGGCTCGGCGGCACCCGCCTCCGGCGCGCGCCGCCCGGCCGGCGGAATCCTAGCCCGTGACGGGCTTCCCCGGGCCCAGGCTCAGCGTGACCGGCTGCCCGGCCGAGCCAGGCGAGCCGAGTTTCTTGCCGTTCACGGTGAGCACAATCCCGCCCGGGTTGCCGATATCCATGTTCACCGCGTGGTAGAACGTCCACGTCTTGGAACCGCCCCCCACGATGTAGGCCTGGGTCAGGAACCGGCCGTCCGGCCGGGTGAACTCGACCCAGCAGTCCTGGATCGCGGTCAGGCTGATCACCACGTTCGCGCTGGGCGTGCTGGACGGGGACGCGGACGGCCTCGCCGCCGCGTGGTGCGGCCGCGAACGATGGTGCGCCGACACCGACCCGTCGACATGGGTGGACGCCGCGTTGGCCGAGTGCGGGCTGGACGAACTGGCCACGCGGTAGATCCCGTACCCGGCCACCACGGCCAGCACCAGGATCATGGCCAGGCTCCAGTTGGGCCGCCGCCGTTCCTTGATCTTGATCGGGGTGGCCGGCTCGAAAACGTCCGCGGCCCTGATCGCCTGCGGCGCACCGTGCTGCGCATCGTATTCGCGGATCAGTTCCTCGTCGTCCGCGCCGACCGCCCGGGCGATGCTCCGGATATGGCCGCGGGCATAAAAGTCGCCCCCGCAGGCGGAGAAGTCCCCGCGTTCGATCCCCCGGATGATTGTCTCTCTGATACAGGTCCGCTGGCTGACCTGCGTAATGGTGAGACCCGCCTGGCGGCGCGCATCCGCCAGGGTGTCACCAATGCTCACGCCGCGCCTCCACTGCCATATCGCACTGCGTGCCGCCCCGGGGTGCGGGATCAGTAACCGGATGTGAGCAGCCCCAGTCATGCCGGGCCAGTCACAAGTGTAGACATCCCCCTGGCGCACGGCGTGAAGGCCGTGGCCCAAGTCAGTCCTGCCCGCCCCGCAGCGAATCAATCACACTGTCCGCGTCCTCCGGCCGGACCAGCACGTCGCGGGCCTTGGAACCCTCGCTCGGCCCGACGATGTCACGGCTCTCCAGCAGGTCCATCAGCCGGCCCGCCTTGGCGAAGCCCACCCGCAGCTTGCGCTGCAGCATCGAGGTCGACCCGAACTGGGTGCGGATGACCAGGTCGGCCGCCTGCAGCAGCAATTCGAGGTCGTCGCCGATGTCCGCGTCGATGTCCCGCTTGGATCCCTCGGGAGCGGCCACGTCGTCCCGGTAGGCCGGCTGCTCCTGGTCCTTGCAGTGCGCTACGACCTCGCGGATCTCCTTCTCGGTGACGAACGCGTTCTGCAGCCGCATCGGCTTGCTCGCGCCCATCGGCAGGAACAGGCAGTCGCCCTGGCCGACCAGCTTCTCCGCGCCGGGCTGGTCCAGGATGACCCGGCTGTCGGTCAGGCTGGACGTGGCGAACGCCAGCCGGGACGGCACATTCGCCTTGATCAGGCCGGTCACCACGTCCACGCTGGGCCGCTGGGTGGCCAGCACCAGGTGGATGCCGGCCGCGCGGGCCAGCTGGGTGATGCGCACCACCGCGTCCTCGACGTCGCGCGGGGCGACCATCATCAGGTCGGCCAGCTCGTCCACGATGACCAGCAGGTAGGGGTAGGCGGTGAACACCCGCTCGCTGCCCGGTGGCGCGGCCAGCTTGCCCGCCCGGACCGCCTTGTTGAAGTCATCGATGTGCCGGAAACCGAAGGCCGCCAGGTCGTCATAACGGCGGTCCATTTCACCGACCACCCACTGCAGCGCCTCGGCCGCCTTCTTGGGGTTCGTGATGATCGGCGTGATGAGGTGAGGTACGCCCTGGTAGATAGCTAGCTCGACGCGTTTGGGATCGACCAGCACCATCCGCACATATTCCGGTGCGGCGCGCAGCAGAACCGACGTGATCAGCCCATTTATGCAGGTCGAGTTGTGCGTGGGGATGCAGGAACGGCTGGCCAGATACAGGCGGCTGCAACTGTCGACCTGAATGCACCGGACCGGTACGGACTCGATCGGCCGCACATCCACTACGTAACGCCGCCGGGCCCGGCTGGCCGGGCTGACGGAGCGCTGCCGGATCAGCTTCCGGCCGAGCCGGAACACCGGCTCGTGCGGGGTGAAGGCGACGGTGAAGGCAGTCGAGGTCTCCTCGCGCCGGCCCCGGCAGGGCTTGGTGCGGAGCGTGGCTTTGTACCCCAGGCCCAGGACCAGCTCCCGCACGCCGTACGCAAGGTCACGGCTGGTGGTGGTGAACTCAACCGTTCCGCTGGGGCTGCAGTAGCCGTCGGTGTCCAGCAGTCCGGCGAGCAAAGCGCGGCGCTGCGGGACCGACGCGTGCAGGTACGCGCTGGGGATGTGCTGGGTCCCGACCTGCCGGAGGATGTGGTTCAGGATTTCTCCATCGGCGCAGGTGAAGCCGGCGCTCATCGTGGCCCCGCCGCCGAGCCAGCAACCGAACGTGTACGGCGCCACGGGCAGATCCCGCTCGGGGTACTGCAGCGGACCGCTTAGCGTGACCGAATGGTTCAACCGTCCCCGATCGCGGAGCGACCTGGCCATCCACCGGGTGGTAACCGGCTCACCGTCGGCGTGCCGCACCCGGCCACTGCTGGCGGCATTGACGTGCTCCGTGAGCGCCTTATAGACGAGATGCCGCGAGTAAGCCTGGGCCCAGAACCCGACTTGACGTCCGCCCCGGCGATAGGTTGGCCGGATCACCCGGCCCTCCTTGGGCAGGCCGCTGACGACCCGGTACAGCACGTTGCGGAACTGACTGCCGACCTCGGCCAGCACTTCAGCCGTCCCGGTCAGCCGGTCTGGCTCGCTCAGCACCTGGGCTGCTCGCTGGGCCACGCGGGTGACATCGGCCGGCGGCCAGCACGGCTTGCCGCGCGCTGGCCGGGCGCGCTGCTGGCGCCCCGCCACCGTCTCGGTCTGCCATAGGTGCTCGGCGTCAGCCACGATCACCGTGCCATCGGAGAATTCGACCTCGTAGCAGGGACGCCCCTGCATGACCGGGGTGGCCGCCAGCACCGTGCACGGCTGACCGCGGTCGTCAAAGACCTGATCACCTACCCGGACATCGCCCATCGTGGTCCAGCCGCCGGGGGTGGGGACAGGCGTGTCCAGGGCCAGCGCCTTGCCCGCGCCGGTCGCCCCGGCAATCAGCATGTGCGGCATCCTGGCCAGGTTGGCCACGACGGTCCGGCCCTCGACGTCCTTGCCCAGCCCAACCACCATCGGATGGTGGTCGCTGGCCGCCTTTGGTGAGCGCAGCACATCGCCCAGGCTGACGATCTCCTTGTCCGCGTTGGGGATCTCCACCCCGATCGCCGACTTGCCCGGGATCGGCGAGATGATCCGCACGTCCGCGCTCTTCACCGCGTACGCGATGTTCCTGGTCAGCTGGGTCACCCGCTCGACCTTCACCGCCGGGCCCAGCTCGATCTCATACCGGGTCACCGTCGGCCCCCGCTTGAACCCGGTGACCTGGGCATCCACCTCGAACTGCTCGAGCACCTCGGTCAGCGCCGCCACCACCACGTCGTTGGCCCGGGTCCGCTCCTTCGGCGTGCTGCCCGGCTTGAGCAGCGCCACCGGCGGCAGCACGTAACTCGACTCCGCCGACCCGGCCAGGGTGAGCTGCTCACCCGGACCGCCCCGACCGGACGGAGCGTGCGGCGCGGCCGGGTCGGCCACGGCGGCCGGGCCATCCGGGGCCACCGCCTGGGCACCGCCGCCGGCCGGCCCGAAGCCCAGCGCGTCCAGCAGCGCCTCCTCCGGCTCCGCGGCCGGCCCGTCGCCCTCCCCGGCCGGCCTGGCGCCCGCCCCGCCGCGGCGCAGCCGCGCCGTGGCCGCGCCCAGCACGCCGCCCCGGCCATCCGGGCCATCACCCACGATCGGGGTGTCATAGGGCCGGTGGTGATCGCCCGCCTCGATGGCCTGCGGCCGCTTGCGGGCTCCCCGGCCCAGGGGCCGGGTCAGCCCGCCGGGCATGTCGCCGGCCTCGTCCGCCGCGTCCCCGGCCGGCTGGCCGCGCCGGGTGAAGCCGCGCAGTTCGGTCAGCCGGTCCGGCACCCGGTGCAGCGGCGTGCCGGTAATGACCAGCAGCCCGAAGCCGCTGACCAGGGCGAGCAGCGGAGCGGCGGCCCACGGGGTGATCGCGGCCACCAGCGGCGCGGACACCGCGAACCCGATCAGCCCGCCGCCCGAGCGCATGGCCACCGCGCCGGCGCTCGGGTGGGGCGTGCCCGCCGCGATGTGGATCAGGCCGAGCGCACCGAGCATGAACGCGGTCCAGCCGATCACCATCCGCCCGGTCTGCGCGTTGCGCTCCGGATGCCGCAGGTACCGCCAGGCGAGCAGGCCGAGCAGGATGGGCAGCAGCCATGCGGCCGAGCCGACCAGCCCGCGGAACACGTCGGACATGGCCCGGCCCAGCAGGTTGTCCATCTGGAACCAGGTCGTCGCGGCGACCACGATGGCCGCCGCCAGGTAAGCCAGGCCGACACCGTCCCGCCGGTGCAGCGGGTCCATGTCGCGGGCGCTGTTGCCGAACGCCCGGGCCACGCCGCCAACCGCGTGCGCGGCGACCATCCAGATGCCGGTCAGCAGGCTGCCCAGCCAGCCGAACAGGATCAGGATCGGGTCGGCGGTCCGCGGCCGGGCCGTGGCCCGGCCGCGGGCGTAGCTGGCCGGGCGGCGTTTCCGGGCCGGGCCGGGCTTGCGCGCGGTGCTGCGGCCCGGGCCGGGCCTGCGCGCCGTGCCCCGGCCGGAGCTGGCCCGGGCGGGCATGGCATTCTGGCTGCGCGTCCGCCCGCCATTGCCGTAGGGGCGCGCCGGACGGTCCTGACCTGCGGTAGAACGACCCTGACCGCCTGCCGGCCGGGCCGCTGCGGGCACCGGGCGGGCTGGCGAGCCGGCCCTCGGCTGGGCAGTGCCCTTAGGGGCACGAGTAGCCATGCTGCCCAAAGTACCCAGGATCGCTGGAGGCCAGCCGTAACCGCGTGGGCGTGTCGGCAGCGATCTTCCCCGGGCCGCCAGGCGGGCCCGGTGAACAGCGGCTTTCGCCGGTCTGGCGGGTCCGCGAATACTCAGCCGTTCCCATTGGCAGCCGCCGCCGGGCGAGCCACCCTGTAAAAAACCCGTCAGCGTTGATCATGGACGGAGTGTGCATGGCCAGCCTGCCCGCCCGCGCCGCCACGGCAGGCATGCCCCCGGCCTGGCTGCGGGACAACCGCCGGTGCGCCGGCTGCCTCGACCCGGTGACCGGCCAGCGCCTGTTCAGCATCACCGGCCTGCCGGCCGCTCGCTGCAGCCGCCCCGGCTCGGCCCGGACCAGGCGGCCGGCTTCCGCGCCGCCTACCGCGCCCTGGCCGACCTGGCCGGTGACCCGGCCGCGGCGCGGACCGCCCGGCTGGCCCCCGGCGACTGCGTCGTCTTCGACAACACCCGGATCCTGCACGGCCGGACCGGTTTCGCCGGCCAGGGCGGCCGGCATCTGCAGCGCTGCTACGCCGATCTCGACGGGGTGGAGTCGGCGGTGGCGGTAGCAGGGCACGAACACCAGGAAGGGAAGGACCGGACATGACAACAGCCGACCCGGTGCGGGTCATCGCGGACCTCTTCGCCGCCGAAGGAGCCCGCGAGTACCTGGGCGGGCCGGTGAGCCAGGCCGCGCACATGCTGCAGGCGGCGGCGCTGGCCGAGGCAGCCGGCGCCGGGCCGGAACTGGTGACGGCGGCGCTGCTGCATGACGTGGGTCACTTCACCTCGGCGGTATCCGGCCAGGAGCTGATGAGCGGGGGCCGGGACAACCGGCACAGCGAGGCTGGCGCGGACTGGCTGGCGCAGTGGTTCGGGCCTGGGGTGACCGAGCCGGTCCGGCTGCACGTGACCGCGAAACGGTATCTGTGCACGGTCGAGCCCGGGTACTTCGGCTCGCTGTCCGACGCCTCGGTGCACACGCTGCGGGCCCAGGGCGGCCCGATGAGCCCGGCTGAGACGGCCGAGTTCGAGGGCAGCCGGTGGTGCACCGCCGCGCTGCGGCTGCGCCGCTGGGACGACGCGGCCAAGGACCCGCACGCGCGTGTCCCGGCGTTCGGTTACTACCGGCCGCTGCTCCGCCGGCTCGTCTCCGTTAGCCCGGGGGGATGACCCCCTGGACCCCCCTGGATCGCTGACTCGGCGGGAACACGCCTCCGGCGCGCCCCGCCCCGGCAGCGAGATGTGCCGCCCGGTGCCGTGAGGGCTGCCCCTTAAATCAAACCTCGATCACCACTGGGATGATCATGGGCCGGCGGCGGTAGCTGTCACTGACCCACCGGCCCACCGTGCGCCGGACCAGCTGGCCGAGCTGGTGCGCATCGTTGATCCCGTCGGCCGCGGCCCGGACCAGGGCCTCCTCGATGCGCGGCCGCACCTCGTCCAGCCCGGCCTCGTCGATGCCCGAGCCGCGGGCGTGGATCTCCGGCCCGGCCACCAGCTTGCCGCTGGTCGAGTCGACCACGATTACCACGGACAGGAAGCCTTCCTCACCCAGGATCCGGCGGTCTTTCAGTGACGTCTCGGTGACCTCGCCGACCGACAGGCCGTCCACGTAGACGTAGCCGCACGGCACCTTGCCGACCACCGACGCCTGCCGGCCGGCCAGGTCGACCACCACCCCGTCCTCGGCGATCACGATGTTGCGGTCACTGATCCCGGTCAGCGCGGCCAGCTGGGCGTGCGCCCGCAGGTGCCGCCACTCCCCGTGCACCGGCATGAAGTTCCGCGGGCGCACCTGGTTCAGCACGTACAGCAGCTCGCCCGCGGGCGAGTGCCCGGACACGTGCACCAGGGCGTTGCCCTTGTGCACCACCCGGGCCCCCCACCGGGTCAGCTCGTTGATCACCCGGTACACCGCGGACTCGTTGCCCGGGATGAGCGAGGAAGCCAGGATCACCGTGTCACCCTCGGCGATCCGGATCGGGTGATCGCGGCCCGCCATCCGGGACAGCGCGGACATCGGCTCCCCCTGCGAACCGGTGCTGACCAGCACGACCTCGCCAGGGGGCAGGCCCTCGGCCTCCCGCGGGTCGACCAGCAGCCCGCCGCGCACCGAGGGGACCCGCAGGTACCCGAGGTCACGTGCGACGCCCATGTTCCGCACCATGGACCGGCCCACGAACGCCACTTTGCGCCCGTGCGCCGCGGCCGCGTCCAGCACCTGCTGTACCCGGTGCATGTGCGAGGCGAAGCAGGCCACGATGATCCGCTGCTTGGCCTCCTCGAACAGCTGGTTCAGCACCGGTGCGATGTCGCGCTCGCTGGTCACGAAGCCAGGCACCTCGGCGTTGGTCGAGTCGGACATCAGCAGGTCCACGCCGTCGCGGCCGAGGCGGGCGAACCCGCCCAGGTCAGTCAGCCGGCCGTCCAGCGGCAGCTGGTCCATCTTGAAGTCGCCGGTGTGCAGCACCACCCCGGCCGGCGTGCTGATGGTCACCGCGAGCGCGTCCGGGATCGAGTGGTTGACCGCGAAGAACTCCAGGCCGAACGGGCCATAGTCGCGCCGCTCACCCTCGGCGACCTCCTCGGCGACCGGTGTTATCCGGTGCTCGGTGAGCTTGCTGCGGACCAGGCCGAGGGTCAGCCGAGAGCCGATCAGCGGGATGTCCGGGCGCTGCCGCAGCAGGTAAGGCACCCCGCCGATGTGGTCTTCGTGGGCGTGCGTGAGGACCATGGCGTCGACGTCGTCCAGCCTGCCCTCCAGGCTGGTGAAGTCGGGCAGGATCAGGTCCACGCCCGGCTGGTCCGGCTCCGGGAACAGCACCCCGCAGTCCACGATCAGCAGGCGGCCGGAGTACTCGAACACGGTCATGTTCCGGCCGATTTCCCCCAGACCGCCCAGGCCGACGATCCGCAGCGTGCCAGAAGGGAGCGGCGGCGGCGCGCCAAGCTCCGGGTGCGGGTGGCTCACTTAAGCTTCACGCCTCCAGCGACGAGGTCGGTTCGCAACCGCTCCACCTCGGCGGCGGTCGCGTTCATCAGCGGGGCACGCAGCGTGCCCCCGGGCAGGCCGAGCAGGTTGAGCGCCGCCTTGGTGGCGATCGCGCCCTGCGTTCGGGTCATGATGCCAGTGCAGACCGGCAGCAGCTCACGCTGGATCCGCCGGGCCTCGCCGACCTGCCCGGCCAGGTAGGCGTCGATCATGTCGTGCAGCCGGTCCCCCACCACGTGCCCGACCACGCTCACGAAACCGGCCGCGCCGACCGACAGCCAGGGCAGGTTGAGCAGATCGTCCCCGCTGTAGAAGACGAGATCGGTGGCCAGCATCACCTGCGAGCCGGCGAACAGGTCGCCCTTGGCGTCCTTCACCGCGACGATGCGCGGGTGCTGGGCCAGCTGGATCAGGCTTTCGGTGCGGATCGGGGTCCCGGTCCGGCCCGGGATGTCGTACAGCAGCACCGGCAGCCCCGTGCTGTCCGCGACCGTGCTGAAGTGCGCGACCAGCGCGGGCTGTGGTGGCTTGTTGTAGTACGGCGTCACGACCAGCAGCCCGTCGGCGCCGGCCCGCTCGGCCTGCCGGGCCAGCTCGCAGGTGTGCGCGGTGTCGTTGGTGCCGACCCCCGCGACGACCGAGGCCCGGTCACCCACCGCCTCGATGACCGCACGCAGCAGCCGGTCCTTCTCCTCGTTGCTCGTGGTCGGCGACTCACCGGTGGTCCCGCTGATCACCAGCCCGTCGTTGCGCATCTCGTCCACCAGGTAGGTGGCCAGGCGGGCCGCGCCCGGGTAGTCCACCGCGCCGTCGCTTGCCATCGGCGTGATCATCGCGGTCAGCATCCGGCCGAATGGGGCCTCCGCAGTGGCCGGCTCGGTTCCTGTCATGAACGGAACGCTACCGGGCTGACCGGCGCCACGGCCACTTGCCTGCCCCCCGGGCACACTGCAGACGCGGTGACGTGAGCTCGGGGGTACCCACGTCAACCGCGCCTATCCGGATATCGGCCCGCCCCGTACTGGCGTTACGCAGCGTTAGCAAGATTCTTTTCTCCGTGATCGCGGGCCCGGGCGCGGTGCTGCGCTACTGGCCTGGCTGCGGCCCGGCTTCGGCGGCGGCCATGTCCTGGCGGGCCGCTTCGAGCAGCCGGCGGGTGTGGCTGACCGCCTGCTCGGCCGCGGCCAGCTGGCCGAGGCTGGCCAGCCGCTGCGCCTCGCCCAGCTGCTCATTGAGACGACTCAGCTGCGCCCGCTGCTCGGCCTCGGCCAGGGCGCGGCTGATAGCCGAGGGCAGCCGCGCGGGCCGGTCCTTCAGGACGTAATCGGTGGCCCCTTGCTTGATGAGCGCAACGGCTGCCTCGTCCCCGAGCACACCGGACCAGATGATGAACGGTATGTCCGGGCACTGCTCCTGCGCGATCTTCAGGGCGGCCTCGCCGGTGAACCCCGGGAGATGGTAATCGGACAGGATTATGTCCGGCCGGAACGCAGTCAGCTGCTCCACGAACGATTCCCTGGTGGCCACCACGACGGCCGTGAAGGCGAGGCCCGCGCTGGTCAGCATGCGCTGCGCAAGTTCCGCATCCCAGGCCTCGTCCTCCAGGATGAGGATGCGCGCCGTCCGCTTCGCTGGGCCGGCCTTGACCGCGGGCTGACCGCCGGCCGGCCCGGGACGAGCGGCTGTCTGCTGCTCATCAGCCTGCGGTTCGTTGCCCTGCTGGCTGCCGGTCATGAATGTCACCTCTTCAGTCCGGTGGCGGGATGACCTCGGGTACGGGCTCGTTCAGGAGCAGCCAGAACATGCCCAGGGTGCGCACCGCGGCGGAGAAGTCGGCAAAGTTAACCGGCTTTCGCACGTACGCGTTGGCGCCGCCGTGATAGCTATCAAGGATGTCTTCTTGCTCCTTGGAGCTGGTCAGCACGACGATGGGGACGAGCCGGGTGCGCTGGTCGGCCCGGATCCGGCGCAGCACCTCCAGCCCGTTCACCTTGGGCAGGTTCAGGTCGAGCAGGATGAGCCCGGGCAGCCCCGCAGCGGCCTGGCCGCTGTCGGGGAACAGGTACTCGAGCGCCTCGACACCGTCGTGGGCCACGAATACCTCGTTGAGGATGTTGTTCTTCTTCAGGGCCCGCAGCGTCAGCATCTCGTCGTCCGGATTGTCCTCCACCAGCATGATGGTCTGGTCCCTCATCAGATTTCCTCCGCCTCGAGAGTGAAGTAGAACGTCGCGCCCGCACCGACCGCTCCCTCGGCCCACGCCTGCCCTCCGTGCCGCTCCACGATCTGCCGCACGCTGGCCAGGCCGATACCGGTGCCCGGGAACTCGCTCGCCTTATGCAGCCGCTGGAATGGCCTGAACAGCTTGTCCACGTAGGCGAAGTCGAAGCCGACGCCATTGTCGCGGACATAGCAGCAGACGTGGCCGTCCGCCCCGTCCGCCCTGGTCCCGAACTCGATCGACGCATTGGCCCGGCTGGCGGTGAACTTCCAGGCGTTGCCGAGCAGGTTCTCCAGTACCGTCCGGACGAGCACAAGGTCGGCCCGCACCCAGGCTGGTTGCTGGATGGCGAACCGGACGCTGCGCTCGGGGCTGTCCCGCTGGAGCCGCCCGGCGATGGTGGCGGCCTGGGCACCGAGGTCGACGGGCCGCACGTTCATCACGGCCCGCGAGACACCCGAAAGGTGCAGCATGTCGTCGATGAGCGCCGACATCTGCTCGCTAGCGGCCTCGATCCGCTCGGCGTAGCCGCGTCCGACCTGGCCGAGACCGTCCCCGCAGTCCTCGATCAGCGCCGCGCTGAAACCGGCCAGCGCCCGCAGCGGGGTGCGCAGGTCGTGGGCGATTGAATAGGCGAACGAGGCCAGATTCCGATTGGCCCGCTCCAGCTCATCCTGCTGGCGCCGCCGCTGAGTCACGTCGCGGACGGCGGCCGCGATGAGAGTTCCGTCGCCGGTGTCGATGGCGGACAGGGAGATCTCCGCGGGAAACGTGCTGCCATCGCGGCGCCGCCCGGTCAGTTGCAAGCCCGCGCCCATCGGCCGGGGCACCGGGTCGGCCACGTACCCGGCCCGCTGCCGCGCGTGCACCGCGCGGGCCGCCTCGGGCACCAGCACCTCGACCAGCTCACCCTCCAGCTCCTGCCGCCGGTACCCGAACAGCCGCTCGGTCTGCGCGTTGACCAGGGTGATCCGGCCGCTGGGGGCCACGCACACCAGCGCATCCGGAGCCGCGTCCACAAACGCGAGCCCATCCGGGGACACCTTCACCTTGCTCACAGTTAGTATCATAACAGTGACTTATCGTGACGGCACTCGCCAGACCGGCCTCCCTCGGCCCACGCCTGCCCTCCGTGCCGCTCCACGATCTGCTGCACGCTGGCCAGGCCGACACCGGTGCCCGGGAACTCGCTCGCCTTATGCAGCCGCTGGAATGGCCTGAACAGCTTGTCCACGTAAGCGGGGTCGAAGCCAGCGCCGTTTGTCCCGCACGTAGCAGCACAGGCTGGCGTCCCGGGCCGGCGCCGGGCCGAACTCGATCAGCGCATCGCCCCGGTGCGAGATGAACTTCCAGGCCTTCCCGACCAGGTTCTCCCGCACCGGGCGGATGAGGGAGCGGCCCGCCAGGGCTTGCACTGGGCGCTGGAGCGGATTGGACCCGGCGGCCCGGCTCCCCGCGCTGCAGGTCCCCGGCGATCCGGGCGGCCTCGGCGCCGAGATCGAACTCGTGCAGATGCATCTCGGCCCGCGCGACGCGCGAGAGGTCCAGCAGGTCATACACCGGGGCCAGATTGCAGATAATCGTTCAGCCGCCGCCGGATTTCTGCCTTATTTCTGGAAAATTCGGATCTATTCAGCGTGCACCGCGATTCGGGTTAAGGCAGCGCATGGACCGGTCCGCGCAGCCAGGCCAGGGCCTGGACGCCCAGCGCACCCGCGGGTACACGGCTCAGATCGTTACCGGAGTCCCCCCGCGCGCTGCGGTAAGGTACGCCTGTCCCGGGAACCCGGGATGGCGTGCTGCCAGCGAAGCCGGTGAGATTCCGGCGCTGTCCCGCAACGGTGATGCCCTGACGGGGATGAGCCCGGACGCCTGGCCCGCGCCGACGCAACTGTCCTCGGAGGAAGGGCGGTTCGTTCCGGTGCCCGGTCCAGGCACCGCAGCGGGCGCACTTCGTCCTCCAGGCCAAACGGAGGATGAGTATGCGGATTCCAACCCTGCTGGCCGGGCTGGCCGTGCTCGGCCTGGCCGCCGGGTGCGGCAGCACCCAGGCCAGCAACACCAGCGCCACCGCGAAAGCCACCGCCGGCCACGCGTTCCCGGCTTCGGTCCAGGCCGCCAACGGCACGGTCAGGGTGCCAGCCCGGCCGACGGCGATCGTGTCCCTGTCCCCCACCGCCACCGAGATGCTGTACGCCATCGGCGCGGGCCACCAGGTGAAAGCGGTGGACGCCGATTCCGACTACCCAGCCCAGGCGCCGCGGACCAAACTGTCCGGGTTCGACCCGAACGTGGAGGCGATCGTCGCCGAGAAACCGGACCTGGTCGTGGCGGCCGGTGACACCGGAGGGCTGACCAGGAAGCTGGCCGGGTTCTCCATCCCGGTGCTCGACCTGCCCGCGCCGGCCAACCTGGCCGGCGAGTACGCCGAGTTCGCCGAGCTGGGCCGGGCTACCGGGCATCGCGCCCAGGCGGAGCATGAAGTGGCCACCGTGCGCAGCCAGATCCGCCAGATCGTGGCGGCCGCGCCGCACCACGCCAGACCGGTCACGTACTACTACGAGCTGGACCAGACCTACTACTCGGTCACCTCGGGCACGTTCGTCGGCCAGCTGCTCGGCCTGCTCGGCATGAAGAGCATCGCGGACCAGGCGTCTGGCGCGGCCAGCTCGGGTGGTTACCCGCAGCTGTCCGCCGAGTACATCCTCAGGGCGAACCCGGACTACATCATCCTGGCCGACACCGTCTGCTGCCATCAGGACGCGGCCACGGTGGCTAAGCGGCCAGGCTGGTCCGGGCTGGCCGCGGTCAAAGCGGGCCACATCATCGCGCTGAACGACGACATCGCCTCACGCTGGGGGCCACGGGTCACCGACCTGCTGCGCGACGTCGAGACCGGGCTGACCAAGGGCATGACGCGGTGAAGTCGGCGGTGCGCAAGGCCGCGCCGGGCGCCCGGGCGCCCCGGACGGCGCGGGCGGCGCTGCCCCGGGCCCGGCCGGCCCGGGCGATCGCGGTCGCCACCGCCATCCTCGCCGCCGCCCTGCTGGCTGGGGTGGCCATCGGCCCAGCCGGCCTGCCGCTGTCCATGGTGGCCCGGGCGCTGGCCTCCGGGCTGCTGCCCTGGCATCCGGGGCTGGGGGTGCCGGCCATCGACGCCGCCATCATCTGGCAGATCCGGCTGCCCCGGGTGGTACTTGGCGCCCTGGTCGGGGCCATGCTGTCCGCGGGCGGCGCGGCCTACCAGGGGGTGTTCCGCAACCCGCTGGCCGATCCCTACCTGCTCGGGGTGGCGGCAGGCGGCGGGCTGGGCGCCACCATCGTGATCGTGGCGGGCGGCAGCGCGGACCTGCTGCCCCCCGCCGCGTTCCTCGGCGCGGCGGCGGCGGTGGCCGTGACGTATGTGCTCGGCGCGGGCACGCCCGCCAGGCGGGGCCCGGGCTCGGTGGGCGCGACCGCGTCGATCGTGCTGGCCGGGGTGGCGGTCGCCGCGTTGCTCACCGCCGTGCAGACCTACCTGCAGCAGCAGCACTACCAGACGCTGCAGGAGGTGTACACCTGGATCCTGGGCGGGCTGTCGCTGGCCACCTGGTCCGACGTGCTGCTGATCCTGCCCTACGTGATCGTCGCCGGGGTGATCCTGATCGCCCACCGGCGGCTGCTCGACGTGCTCCGGGTCGGCGAGACCGAAGCCAGCAGCCTGGGGGTGGACATCGCCCGGCTGCGGCTCACGGTGGTCGTCGCGGCCACCCTGGGCACCGCTGCCGCGGTGTCGGTGAGCGGGCTGATCGGTTTCGTGGGCATCATCGTCCCGCACACGGTGCGGCTGACCGCGGGGCCCAGCTACCGGATCGTGCTCCCGGTGTCGATGATCGGCGGCGCGGCGTTCCTGGTGCTGGCCGACATCGCGGCCCGCACCGTGCAGGCCCCCGCCGAGGTCCCGATCGGGGTGATCACCGCGCTGGCCGGCGCGCCCTTCTTCCTCATCGTGCTCCGCTCCAGGCGGGCCAGGCAGGATCTCGCGTAATGATCGTCTTCGACCAGGTGACGGTGCGGTACGGGGACGCGACCGCGCTGGCTGGGGTCAGCGCGAAGGTGGCGGCCGGGGAATGGCTGGGCATTATCGGGCCGAACGGGGCGGGCAAGACGACTCTGCTCCGGTCAGCGGTCCACCTGGTGCGCTACGAGGGCTCGATCGGCATCGCCGGGCAGCCGCTTTCCGGGCTGCGCCGCCGGGCCCTGGCCCGGCTGGTGGCCTACGTCCCCCAGCTGCCCGAGCTGCCCGCGGAGATGAGCGTAGCCGACTACGTGCTGCTGGGCCGGACCCCGCACATCGGCTACCTGCGGATGGAGACCGCCGCCGACCGGGAAATCTGCGCCGGGCTGCTGGACCGGATGGGACTGGCCGCCATGGCGGCCCGGCTGCTCGGCACGCTGTCCGGTGGTGAGCTGCAACGGGTGGTGCTGGCCCGGGCGCTGGCCCAGCAGGCCCCGGTGCTGCTGCTCGACGAGCCGACCAGCGCGCTGGACCTGGGCCGCCGGGTGGCCGCCCTGGAACTGGTCGACGAGCTGCGCCGGGAGCACCAGCTCACCGTGCTGTCCGTGGTGCACGACCTCACCCTGGCCGGGCAGTTCGCCGACCGGCTGCTGCTGCTCGACGCCGGCCGGGCCGCTGCGGCCGGGGCCCCGGCCAGCGTGCTCCGGGACGATGTGCTGGCCGGCCCGTTCGGGGCCGGGCTGCACGTGCTGACCGCCCCGGGCGGGGAGCGCGTGGTCACCTCGCGCCGGATCAGAGCCCCAGATCCCGGCCGATGATCTCCTTCATGATCTCGGTGGTCCCGCCGAAGATGGTCTGCACCCGGCTGTCCGCGTAGGCCCGGGCCACCGGGTACTCGGTCATGTAGCCGTAGCCGCCGTGCAGCTGCAGGCACCGGTCCACCACCCGGTGGCACAGCTCGGTGTCCCACCACTTGACCATGGACGCGTCCGCGTTGGACAGCTGCTCCGCGCAGTGCTCCATGATCGCGCGGTCGGTGAACGCGCGGGCCACCGCGAGCTCGGTGGCCATCTCGGCCAGCACGAACCGGTTGTGCTGGAACCGCCCGATCGGCCGGCCGAACGCCGCCCGCTGCTTGCAGTAGGCCAGCGTGTCGGCGAACACCTGCTCGGCCCCGGCCAGCGCGGTGGCACCGATCGCGACCCGTTCCCGGGGCAGATTGTGCATCAGGGCCAGGAAGCCGCCGCCCTCCTCGCCGAGCAGGTTGGCCGCGGGCACGGCCACGCCGGAAAAGAACAGCTCCGAAGTGTCCTGGGCGTGCATGCCGATCTTGCCCAGGTTGCGCCCCCGCTCGAAGCCGGGCATGCCGCGCTCCACCACCAGCAGGCTGATCCCGCGATGGCCGTCGTCCAGGCCGGTCCGGGCGACCACGATGACCAGGTCGGCGAGCTGGCCGTTGGAGATGAACGTCTTCTGGCCGTTCAGCACGTAGTGATCCCCGTCGGGCACCGCGGCGGCACGGATGCCCTGCAGGTCACTGCCCGCGCCGGGCTCGCTCATCGCGATGGCCGTGATGATCTCCCCGGAACAGTACCCGGGCAGCCAGCGCTCCGCCTGCTCCGGGGTGCAGAGGCGGCGCAGGTACTGGCCGTTGATGTCGTTGTGCACGGCGAACCCGGGACCGTTCGCACCTGCCCGGGCCATCTCCTCGTTGAGGATCAGGTAGTAGCGGTAGTCCGGTTCGCCGCCCCCGCCGTACTTCTCCTCGATGTCGATGCCGAGCAGCCCGGCCCGCCCCGCGGCCAGCCACACGTCGCGCGACACCACCCCGTCCTGCTCCCACTGGGCGTGCTGCGGCGTGATCTCGCGGGCGATGAACTCGCGGACCATCTCGCGGAACGCGTCGTGCTCAGGCCCGAAGATGTCGCGCTTCATGCGGCGACGGTAACACCGGGGACGGCGGTCAGGCCGCGGTGGACTCCGGCAGGTAGGCCGCCCACTGCGGATCGCCGTCGTGGGCCGCGCCGATCAGCCGCCAGTGCGCACCGCGCGGCGCGACCGGCACCCGGTTCATCGTCCAGCCGAGTTCCTCGATCAGCCGGTCAGCCTTGCTGTGGTTGCAGCGCATGCAGGAGGCTACGCAGTTCTCCCAGGCGTGCGCCCCGCCGCGGCTGCGCGGGGTGACATGGTCGATGGTTTCGGCCTTGCGGCCGCAGTAGGCGCACAGGTAGTTGTCCCGGCGCATCAGCGCACCCCGGGTCAGCGGCACCCGGCTGCGATGCGGAATCCGGACGTAGCGCCGCAACCGGATCACCGAGGGCGTGACGATAACCATCGAGGAGGAGCGCAGCAAAGCACCCTCCGAATCGTCGTGCACGACTTCGGCTTTCTCGCCCAGCACCAGGCACACCGCACGGTGCAGGCCGACCGTGGTCAGCGGCTCATATGTCACATTGAGCAGCAGCACCCGTCGCACACGCGCCTCCTGCCTGGTGCGGTAGGCGAGCACCGTGTGCCAGGTAAGCACAGAGTGCTGTGGCCAAGGACAGCGTAACCGGCCGGCCCGGGCCAGACATAACGCCGGCATGCCGGCCGCGGAGAAAGAGTGGTGAACGGCAACCGGCCAGACGGCAGCGCGGCCGGGGCGGGACAGCCGGGGCATCCCATAAAGTACGCACATGACCGCAGCCGGCGACGCTGGGCCCCCCGCTTCCCGGCCGGCTCCCGGTTACCCGCGCGCCGGGCGCCGCGCGCTCACCGATGACCTGTTTGGCCACCAGGTGGCCGATCCCTACCGGTGGCTGGAGGACCCGGCCAGCCAGCAGGCCAGGGACTGGCTGGCCGCCCAGGACGAGCTGTGGCTCAGCCAGGCGGCGGCGCTGCCCGCCCGGGAACCGCTGGCCAGCCGGGTCGAGCAGCTGATGGCGGCCGGGTTCGTCGGCACCCCGGTGTGGCGCGGCGAGCGCCAGTTCTTCATCCGCCGCCTGCCCGACGAGGAGCACGGGGTCCTGCTGACCGCCGCCCCCGGGGAGCCGGAACGGGTGCTGGTCGATCCGATGGCCATCGACCCCTCCGGCCTGACCACGCTGGACTCGTGGCAGCCGGACCAGGAGGGACGGCTGCTCGCCTACCAGCTGTCCGCGGCCGGGGACGAGGAGTCGGTGCTTCGGGTGCTGGACGTGGCCACCGGCGCGGGGGTGGACGGCCCGGTCAGCCGGTGCCGGTACTCGCCGGTCGCCTGGCTGCCCGGCGGGGCCACGTTCTACTACGTGCGCAGGCTGCCGCCGGACCAGGTCCCGGCGGGTGAGGAACAGTTCCACCGCCGGGTGTACCTGCACACGGTCGGCGCCCCGGACTCGGGCGACGTGCTGATCTTCGGCCACGGCCTGGACAAGACCAACTACTACGGCGTCTCGGTCAGCCGGGACGGCCGCTGGCTGGTCATTGCGGCGGCGCAGGGCACCGCGCCGCGCAACGACCTGTGGCTGGCGGACCTGACCGTGGCGGGGCCAGCCAGGCCGGCGCTGCGCGTGGTGCAGCAGGGCGTGGACGCGCGGACCGGCGTGCACGTGGGCCGGGACGGCAGGCTGTATGTCTTCACCGACGCCGGTGCGCCGCGCGGCCGTCTGGCGGTCACCGACCCGGCGCGGCCGGAGGCGGAGAACTGGCGCGACCTGATCGCTGAGGACCCGGCCGTGATCCTGGCCGGCTATGCCATCCTGGACGGCCCGGAGCTGGCCCGCCCGGTGCTGCTCGCGTCGTGGACCAGGCATGCGGTCAGCGAGATCACCGTGCATGACCTGGCCACCGGGGAGCGGACCGGCACGCTGGAGCTGCCCGGCGCCGGCCTGGGGCGGCTGGGCAGCACCGGGGGGATCAGCGAACGGCCGGAGGGCGGCCACGAAGCCTGGTTCGACTACACCGACAACACCACGCCGCTGATGATCTATCACTACGACGCGCGCGGCGGCGCGGTGCGCGTCTGGGCCACCGCACCGGGCGCGGTGCAGGTCCCCGACGTCGCCACCCGGCAGCTCAGCTACACCTCGAAGGACGGCACCGAGGTCCGGATGATCATCATCAGCCAGGCCGAGGGTGGGACGGCCGCGGCGGCGGGGCCGCCGCTCGGCGCGGAGCGGCGATCGGGGGGTCCGGGGGGCCGCCCCCCCGGGTCAGCACGGCCCGCGATTCTCTCCGGCTACGGCGGCTTCGGGATCAGCATGTCGCCGGCCTACTCGGCGTCGGCCCTGGCCTGGGTGGAGGCGGGCGGGGTGTACGCCATCGCCGGGCTGCGCGGTGGCGGCGAGGAAGGCGAGGACTGGCACCGGGCCGGCATGCGCGAGCACAAGCAGCACGTGTTCGACGACTTCCACGCGGCCGCGGCCGCGCTCATCGCCGCCGGCTGGACCACACCGGGCCAGCTGGGCATCTCCGGCGGATCCAACGGCGGCCTGCTGGTCGGCGCGGCCATCACCCAGCGGCCGGAGCTGTACGCGGCGGCGGCCTGCTCGGCGCCGCTGCTCGACATGATCCGGTACGAGCGGTTCGGCCTCGGCCAGACCTGGAACGACGAATACGGCACCGCGGCCAGGCCGGACGAGCTGGGCTGGCTGCTCGGCTACTCCCCGTACCACCACGTGCAGCCCGGCACCCGGTACCCGGCCACCTTGTTCACCGTGTTCGACAACGACACCCGGGTCGACCCGGTGCACGCACGCAAGATGTGCGCGGCGCTGCAGTACGCCACCTCAGCCCGCTGGCCGGACCGGCCGGTCCTGCTCCGCCGCGAGGCGCAGGTGGGCCACGGCGCCCGGGCGGTCAGCCGTTCGGTGGCCCTGTCCGCGGACACCCTGGCCTTCCTCGCCTTCCACACCGGCCTCAGCTGGTGACGAGCGCCTCCCGGTAGTCGCGCAGGGCCGGGAACTCGCCATGCCTGGCCGCGACCGTCTCGCCCAGCGAGTACGCAGCCCGCAGCACCAGCCCGGGCCGGAGCTGGGTGGGCAGCCGGGACAGCGTTTCCCGGCTCAGCCGCAGCGCCTCCTCCGGCTCGCCGGCCGACAGCCGGCACCAGGCCTGGCCCAGCGTGACCAGCGACCGGTCCAGGAACTCGGCCGGCGAGTACAGGCGCAGGGCCTGCCCGAACACGTCGTCGGCGCCCCGGTAGTCGCCTAGCGTGACCAGGGCGTCGCCGGAGTGGAACAGCAGCTGGCGTTCCGTGTAACCGAACGCGGTGCCCCGGCGCTCCTCCGCGGCCAGCCCGTCCAGCGCGTCGTGGGCCCGCTCCAGCGCGGCATTGACCCGGCACAGCGTCCCGCTGGCTGCCCCCCCGGCTGTCCCGCCCCGGGCCGCCGGGCCGGCTTTGCCCCGGGCCCGGGCCAGCGCCCGGGCCTCCACGATGGGCGCCATCACGCTGGCCACGCACGGCCGCTGGCCGGCCAGGTCGGCGCCGGCCCGGGCGGCCGCAGCGGCCTGGGCCGGTTCGCCGTAATACAGCGGGACCACGGCCTCGCGGACCGCAACCCAGGCCCGGAGCTGCCGGTCCCCGGTTTCGTCGGCCGCGGTGCGGGCCGTGCTGAAGAACGACCGGGCCAGCCGCTGGTCGCCTGCATTGATCATGGTCATGCCGGCCAGCCCGGCCAGCCGGGCGGCCAGGTGGCACAGCCGCCCCACGAACTCCAGCGGCTGGCGCTGCTCGCACATCCGGCGCACGTCGCCGAGATCGAGCAGCACGTCGCAGAGCAGCCGCATCGGCGGGACGGTCATGTACAGCCGGCCGTACTCGCCGGCCATCTCCTCCCAGTGGTCCAGCATGGTGACCGACACGGTGGCCCCGAGCAGCGCGTCATCGAGCCGCCGCCGGATCCGCTCGACCGCGCCGAAGAAGCGGCCCTCCACCCCGGCGCCCGGGTCGGCCATCAGCCGGAGCAGAGTGCGCCGGACCACGTCGTCGTCGGCCTCGCCCGGGCCGGGACTGGCCACCGGCACGGCCACCGCGGCCGGCCACCCGGCGGGCTGGCCGGCCGGCTGGTCCGCCCGGCGGGCCCCAGGCGGCGCCGTGGCGGCCGGGTGCGCCCCGGCCGGGCCGGCCGTCGCGGCAGGCGCCAGGACGGCTGGGGCACGGTGCGTCCGGCCGCACAGGCACGGCCCGGGGTAGCCCAGGTCCGCGGGCTCCGCCTGGTAGACGCAGCAGAGGTAGTGCAGGTACTCGGGCCCGGGGCGCTTCTGCCCGCTCTCGTAGCAGGACAGCAGCGTCTCGCTGAACCGGGGCGGCAGCCGCCCTTCGCTCACGTACCTCGCCCGGACCTGGGCCACCACATCGGCCAGGGCGATACCGAGGCCCAGCCGGTGAGCACGGACCGGCGTGGTGCCGAACGTGGGCTGGCACCGCTCGTGGATGGTGACGGCGATGTCGGCGGGCCGGAGCCCGTCGGCCAGGCACTGCGCGCGGATGCGCCGGGCCATCGAGACTTCCTGGCGCGCTTCCCGGCCGCCGGGTTCCTGCGGGCCGTCGGTGTCGGCGTCGCAGTCCGGCTCAGCATCGGCCTGCCCGCAGTGACCGAGCAGCAGATGTCGCGTGTCCCCAAGCTCAGCGACTGGCTGGGCGCGTCGTGCTCCCATTCCCATCCCTTCTCTGGGCGCGCCCCCGCGACCGCCCGGACGAATCTTCTGACTCACAGCTATTTCTCATTTACTCTCCGCCGGCCTATCCGGAGAAATGTCCGAATTACCTGCGATAACTACGAAGTAGAACATGCAATTCTCTCTCTACATGTTGCATACTGCACGCTCTACGTGGCTACGTCATCACAATCTGGCTGACTGCTCCCAAAAACTGTCCGGAACGCCCCTCGTGCTGGCTCGGCCGAGCCGGCCAGGTCACCCGCGCCGGCCGGCCAGTATGGGGAGTCGGTTCCGCCCCTGCCCCGGAAAGGACTCCCCCGGTGACCTCGCAAGCGCTCGTCACGGCGCTCCGTCTCGCCGCCCCTGCCGAAGACCCGCTCACGAACGCCTGTGGCAAAGACCCCGGCATCGCGTGCCGCCTGACCTGGAACGTGACGCACAGCGAGACGGCCGCCGAGCTGGTCAGAGTATGGCTGGCCCGCCCGGTGACCCTGGCCCTGCAGATCATCCTGGTGGTGGTGGTGGCCATAGTCATCCGGCTCGTCACGCTCCGGCTGATCAGGAAGATCACCAAGCACGCGGCCGAGGCGGGCAACGGCAAGAACGACCCGGCGCACGTGCTGATTGGCGAGCGGCGGCGGCAGCGCGCCCAGGCGCTCGGCTCGGTGCTGGGCAACGCGGCATCGGTGCTCATCTTCGGCATCGCCGCCGTGACCATCGCCGGCGATCTCGGGCTCAACCTGGCCCCGGTGCTGGCCAGCGCCGGGGTTCTCGGGCTGGCCATCGGCTTCGGGGCGCAGAGCCTGGTCCGCGACTACCTGTCCGGGATCTTCATGATGCTGGAGGACCAGTACGGGGTGGGTGACGTGATCGACGCGGGCGCCGCCACCGGCACGGTCGAGGCGGTCAGCCTCCGGGTCACCCGGCTGCGCGACGTGAACGGCGTGGTCTGGCACGTGCGGAACGGCACCATCAACCGGATCGGCAACGAGTCGCAGGGCTGGGCCCGGGCGGTGATCGACTTCCCGGTGTCCTACGACCAGGACCTGCCCCGGGTCAGGGAGACCATGAAGGACACCGCGACGCGGATGTGGCAGGAGCCGCGCTGGCATGACGTGATCATGGAGGAGCCGGAGGTCTGGGGCGTTGAGTCGGTGACCAGCGACGCCATCACGATGCGGCTGGTCGCCCGGACGCTGCCGCTGCGCCAGTGGGAAGTGGCCCGCGAGCTGCGTGAACGGCTGAAAACGGCACTGGACTCGGCCGCCGTGCCTGGGGAGCCGACGGCCTCCGCGATCAGCGCCGGCGCCGCGGCCAAGGCCGAGGCGCAGGCCCACACCACCGCCCCCGAAGCCCACGCCACCGCTCCCGCCGAAGATCAGAGCCACTAGCCTGGACCTGCGATGGACGACACCACGGAAATCAGCTTCTACCAGGCGGCCGGCGGCGAGGAGACGTTCCGCCGCCTGACCCACCTCTTCTACCAGGGCGTGGCCGGCGACCCCGAGCTGCGCGCGGTCTACCCGAGCCAGGATCTCGGGCCCGCCGAGGAGCACCTGCGGCTGTTCCTCATCCAGTACTGGGGCGGCCCGGCCACCTACAACGAGCTGCGCGGGCACCCGCGGCTGCGGATGCGGCACCGGCACTTCCGCATTGGCGAGGCCGAGCGGGACGCCTGGCTGCGGCACATGCGCGCCGCGCTGGACGAGATCGGGCTCGATCCCGCCCTGGACGCCCAGCTCTGGGACTACCTGGTCATGGCCGCGCACAGCCTGGTCAACGCGCCTGCTGGGCCGGGGCGCCCGGACCTGGGACTCAGCCCCGCCTGAGACCGGGATCCAGGCGGGGCCGAGCCGCGGGCACTTGTGTTCAGCCGCGGGTGAGCTTGCGGTAGGTAACCCGGTGCGGCCGCGCCGCGTCCGGGCCGAGCCGCTCGATCTTGTTCTTCTCGTAGGCCTCGAAGTTGCCCTCGAACCAGAACCACTCCGGGCCGCCTTCCCAGGCCAGGATGTGCGTGGCGATCCGGTCCAGGAACCACCGGTCGTGGCTGGTGATCACGGCGCAGCCAGGGAAGTCCAGCAGCGCCCGCTCCAGCGAGGCCAGGGTTTCCACGTCCAGGTCGTTGGCGGGCTCGTCGAGCAGCAGCAGGTTGCCGCCCTGGCGCAGGGTGAGCGCCAGGTTCATCCGGCCGCGCTCGCCGCCCGACATCAGGCCGGCCGGCTTCTGCTGGTCCGGGCCCTTGAACCCGAACGCCGCGACGTAGGCCCGGCTGGGAATCTCCACGTTGCCGACCCGGATGGTGGCGTCGCCGCCAGAGATGGCCTCCCAGACCGTCTTGTCCGGGTCGATCCCGGACCGCAGCTGGTCCACATACGAGATCTTGACCGTGTCACCGACCCGGATACTGCCCGAGTCCGGCTTCTCGTCGCCGACCAGCATCTTGAACAGGGTGGTCTTGCCGACCCCGTTCGGGCCGATCACGCCGACCAGGCCGTTGCGCGGCAGCGAGAAGCTCAGTCCCTCGATGAGCTCACGGTCGCCGAAGCCCTTCGAGATGTTCTCCACCTCGACGACCTGGCTGCCCAGCCGCGGGCCGGGCGGGATCTGGATCTCCTCGAAGTCCAGCTTGCGGTACTTGTCCGCCTCCGCCGCCATCTCCTCGTAGCGCTGCAGCCGGGCCCGGCTCTTGGCCTGCCGCGCCCGCGGGCTGGACCGGACCCACTCCAGCTCGTCTTCCAGCCGCTTGCGCCGCTTGACGTCCTTCTGCCCCTCGATCTTGATCCGGGCCGCCTTGGTCTCCAGGTAGGTGGAGTAGTTGCCCTGGTAGGGGAAGGCGTGGCCACGGTCCAGCTCGAGGATCCACTGCGCCACGTTGTCCAGGAAGTACCGGTCGTGGGTGACCGCGACCACGGTACCGGCGTACTTTTCCAGGTGCTGCTCGAGCCACTGCACGCTCTCCGCGTCCAGGTGGTTGGTGGGCTCGTCGAGCAGCAGCAGGTCAGGCTGGGAAAGCAGCAGCTTGCACAACGCCACCCGGCGGCGCTCGCCGCCGGACAGCGTGGTCACATCCGCATCCGGCGGCGGGCAGCGCAGCGCGTCCATGGCCTGCTCAAGCTGGCTGTCCAGGTCCCACCCGTCGCGATGGTCGAGCTGCTCCTGCAGCCTGCCCATCTCCTCCAGCAGCTCGTCAGAGTAGTCGGTCGCCATCTGCTCGGCGATCACGTTGTACCGGTCGAGCAGCTGCTTGGTCTCCGCGACGCCCTCCTGGACGTTCTCCAGCACCGTCTTGCTGGAGTCAAGCTCGGGCTCCTGGCTGAGCAGGCCCACCGTGAAGCCGGGGAACAGCCGGGCATCGCCGTTGGACGGCTGCTCCAGGCCGGCCATCATCTTCAGCAGCGTCGACTTGCCCGCGCCGTTCGGGCCCACGACCCCGATCTTGGCCCCGGGGAAGAACGCCAGCGTCACATCGTCAAGGAGCACCCTGTCGCCCTTGACCAGCCGGGCGGCATGCATCTGGTAGATAAATTCAGGCATGGTCCAAGGTTAGGCGCAGCGGTGCCGAGGGTCGGACGGGCATGCACCCAGCGGCAGTGTGCACACCCGGTCCCGGCCGGCCTGCTTGGCCCGGTACAGCGCGGCGTCGGCCGCGGCCAGCAGCTCGAACAGCTCGTTTCCGTCCCGGCCCAGGGCGGCCACGCCGATGGATACGGTCACCGCCGCCTCCGTCCCGGCGGCCGGGACGGAGCATGCCCTGACCCGCCCGCGGAGCCGTTCCGCGATCCAGCACGCCTCCTGCTGGCCGGCCCCGGGCAGCAGGGCGACGAACTCCTCGCCACCGAACCGGCCCAGCACGTCACCGGCCCGCACCTGGCTGACCAGGGCCTGGGCCGTTGCGGCCAGCAGCTCGTCCCCGGTCAGGTGACCGTACCGGTCGTTGACCTGCTTGAAGTGGTCGATGTCCAGCAGCAGCACCGCCGCGGGCACCCCGGCCCGCCGTGCCCGGCGTACCCAGCCGTCCGCTTCCCGCTGCCAGGCCACGGCGTTGAGCAGGCCCGTCTTGGCGTCGGTCCGGGCCGCCGCGCGGAGCTGCTGGTGCAGCAGGCTGCGCTGCAGCAGGATGACCGGCGGGAGCGCGACCACCAGCAGCACCGGGTTCAGCGCGCAGGCGATGGTGACCAGCAGCCCGGCGCACAGCCCCGCCACCCCGACCAGCACGCCCTCGGGATCCCAGCTGGCGCGCGGCCGCGGCGCCGCGGCCGCCCCGGGCCGCGCGGCCAGTACGGCGATGGCCACCAGCCCGGCGTTGACCACTGCGAACAGCCCGGTGCAGCCTGCTGCCTCGGCCATGGTCACGGGATGCAGTAGCCAGTGCCCGTGCGCGTGCACCTGCCGGAACAGGACCGAACTGGCCGCGCCGGCCAGCCCGAGCGCCGCCGCGGTGAAGACCCGCCAGTACAGCGGCCCCTGCCGGGCCCGCCAGTGCGCGAAGCCGGCCATCAGCACCGGGCCGGCCAGCGCGCAGGCCGGGGGGAGCAGCAGCGCGGCCGGCAGCCACCAGGCGGTGAGCAGGTCCGGGGAGCCAGGTTGCGGCACGCCCCAGCGCCGGGTGGCCTCAACGCAGGCGGCCGCGCAGCCCAGGAACGTGGCGAACAGGACCAGCTGGCCGGGCCGCAGACGGCCCGAGCCGAACTGCCAGCCAGCCAGCGCGAGGTCGGCGGCGATCACCGTCAGCAGATAAACCGACAGCCGCGGCCGCCCGGGAAGGCGGTCCCAGGACCACGGCGCTTCGGTGCGGGACCCGGGCGGGTGCCCAGGGTCAGCGTGCATCGTGCGCTGGACTGCCGACATGCCACCTGTCCATGACCGCCGCAGGCGGGCCCCTGACGCCCCGCCTCGGTCACATTACGTGTTCGAGAAGCGGCCGACCTATAACGCTGAGTAGCAGCGTAGAGGCAGGGGGCCCGCCCGGCGGTGATTTCCGCGGATCCGGATCAGAACGGCGCGGTCACCCCGGCCGGCTCGCCCGGGGTCCCCGGCTCAGCCAGTTCCCCGGCCGGCGGGCCGCCGGCCGGCGGGTCACCGGCAAGCGGGCCGCGGGCAGGCGGGGCGGCGCCGCCGTCCGGGCCGGCCTCCAGTCCCCCGGCGGCCAGTCCCTCGCCGGCCAGTCCCCCGCCGGCCAGTCCCCCGCCGGCCAGTCCCCCGGCGGCCAGCGCCGCCACGGCGCCCTCGGCGAACATCCCGGCCGGCGGCACGGCCGGAACGCCGCTGCCCTGCCCATTCCCGGCCGCCAGCTCAGCAGGCTGGGCCTCGCCGGCGGCCCGCTCCAGCGCCGTATCCCGGGCCGCCTGGTGGGCGCGCCGGAAGTGCGCGACCCCGCGGGCCAGGTCGTGCCCCATCGAGGCGGCCTCGATCTCCACCGCCACCCGCGGTGCGCCGTCCTTGTTGAGGTACGGCCGGACCTGCAGCTTGCCCTTGACCACCACCGGCTCACCCTTGCGCACACAGGTCGCGACGTTGTCGGCCAGGCCGCGCCAGCAGATCACGGTCACGAACGACGTGCCGCTGTCCGACCACTCCCCGCTGTCCCGGTCCATCCGGCGCGGGGTGTAGCCGACCCGGAGTGAGGCGTACGAAATGCCGTTCTTGGTCGTGCCGAACTTCGGCTCGCGGGCCACGTAGCCCGCCAGGAACACCTGGGCCTCATTGATCATGGCCGTCCCATCCTCCTGGGCTCCGCCGGCCGCCCCGGCTCCCGGGGCGGCCGGCCAGCGGCCCGGTGCCGCTGGTGAGTCCACGATCACTGGGCCGGGCGGGCCACCCCAGACCGAACGGCGTTCTGTGGATACGCGCACCCGTTTCAGCCGGGCTGTGCAGAGCCGGGCCGGACTGGCGGTACCGGGTGCGACAATCCGGTGGGGCCTGGCGGTGTCAGGCGTCCGGGCTACGCGGCCACCAGCTCGGAGGGCTCGGCGATGACGTCGACCAGCGCGCCGTTGCGCATCACGGTGATCGCCATCGGGCGGCCGATGGCGTCGGCGAACATCAGCCGCTGCAGGTCCTGGGCCGTGCTCACCGGGTTCCGGCCCGCGCTCACCAGCAGGTCACCGGCCCGCAGCCCGGCCCGGTCGGCCGGGCCACCGGACACCACCTCGACCACCCGCAGGCCGGCCGGCCGCCCTACGCGCTCGGCCAGCACGGCTGGCAGCGGCGCCGGCGCACTGACCAGGCCCAGGTAGGCCCGCCTGACCCGGCCGTGCCGCATCAGCGCCGAGATGATCCGCCGGGTGGTCGCGTTGACCGGAACGGCCAGCCCCACGCCGAGGCCCGCCACCGCGGTGTTGATGCCGACCACCCGGGCATGGCTGTCCGCGAGCGCGCCGCCCGAGTTTCCCGGGTTGAGCGCGGCATCGGTCTGGATCACGTCCTCGACCAGGCGGGCCGCGGTGCCACTGCGGGTCGGCAGCGACCGGCCCAGCGCGCTGACCACGCCCGCGGTGACCGAGCCGGCCAGGCCGAGCGGGTTGCCCACGGCCACGACCAGCTGGCCGACCACGAGATCGTCGGCCTCGCCCAGCTCGGCCGGCGGTGGCGTCTGGCCGGCCGTGCGCAGCACGGCCAGGTCGGACAGCGGGTCCGCACCGACGACCCGGAACGGGCTCGTGGAGCCGTCGGAGAAAGCCGCGGTGCCCGCGCTGGCGTTACCCACCACGTGCGCGTTGGTCAGCAGAAACCCGTCCCCGGTGAACACCACGGCCGAGCCGAGGCTTTCCCCGCCCCGCCCTGCCCTGGGCACCCGGAGACTGGCCACCTTGCCGGTGAGCTCGGCCGCCACCCCCGCCACGATCTGCGAGTAGGCATCGAGCGGGTGAGGATCGGTCATGCTATCTGCCCCATCAGCTATGCACCAATTACATGATTACATCAGTTGGTGGAATAGCCAACACAAGGCCGCGGGCACCTCTTCCCCCGGCGTTACGCCCGCAGCGGACACGCGGCGGGCATTTCACGCCGGGCCTGCTGGGCGGGGCCGGTGCTTACCGCCGGGCAGTCCGCAGCGCGCTGCAGAACCGGGCGTATTCCGACAGTTCCTGCCTGACCGGGACCAGCACGTACTGCTCCGCCACCTGCTCCATCGCCGAGCGCATCTCATGCTCGACCTGGTTGCGCTCGCGCAGCGCGGCCGAACTGACCACGCTCATGCAGCCCGAGGCAGTCAGCCAGCCCAGCGTCAGGATGGCGGCGATGAGCAGGATCACCCAGGGCAGCAGCGCAGCATCGCTGAAGATGGCCGCCGCGTGCCGGGTGGCGTGAAACACCCCGATGACCAGCAGGGCGGCCACCCAGGCCAGTCCGGCCATCGCGCAGCCGAGCAGCAGCCCCTGCCACACCGCCACCAGCCGCCACCACGGTTCAACGCTGTTCTCGGCGGGCAGCGTCTCGCCGATCACCGCGCCCAGCGCGCCCGGGATCTCGTCCCGCCGGGTCCGGGCGGCCGCCCGGACCGTCTGCGACCACGGTTCCGGCAGGCGGGGCCCGATCTGGTCGCCGAGCGCGGTCAGCGCGTTGTCGATCTCGGCCTGCTGCGCGCCGGCCGGCCCGGCGGACACGCCGCGCAGCTCGTCCCACAGGTTCCCGAGCCGGAGCTTACGCACCGGGTCACGGCCCAGCACCCGGTCCACCAGCCAGGACGCCGGCCAGCCGACGTAGTCGATGGCCCGCAGCTCGCGGGCACTCTGCAGGGCCTGGCCCACGCCAGCCGTCCCAGCCGCCCGGCCGAACGATTCGGCCAGCGTCACCGCGCTGCTCCGCGGGACCTCGGCGAAGTCGTCGGCCTCGCCGTCCGCGCTGGACCCGTGCCCGTCCCCGGCGTAGGGCAGGAAACGCACCGCCATGACCTCGAGGTCAGCGGCGATCCGGTTGCTGGCCGCCTGCCGCTCGGCCACCGTGCTGGCCAGCACCTTGCGCAGCCCGTCCACGCCCCGGCCGGTCCGCGCCGAGGTGACCAGCACCTGCGCTTCGTGCAGGCCCTCCGAGTCGAGCAGCCGCGTCAGGTCGGCCACGCAGTCGTCCACCTGCTCGGGGGTAAGCAGGTCAGCCTGGTTGAGCACGACCGCGATGACCGAGGAGTGGCTGGCCAGCGGGGTGAGATAGCGGCTGTGCACGGCGGCGTCCGCGTACTTCTGCGGGTCCAGCACCCACACCATCAGGTCGGCCACACCGACCAGCCGGTTCGTCTCGTCCGTTGCGGCCGCCGCCACCGAATCATGGTCGGGCAGGTCGATCAGGATCAGCCCGCGCAGCGACGCCTCCCCCTCGCCCAGCGCGCTGGATCGCGCGTACCGGTTCCGCGGCGGGATGCTCAGCCATTCCAGCAGCTGCGCGGCACCATCCATGCCCCACACGCAGGCATGCGGGTCCTTGGTGAACGGCCTGATCACGCCGACCGCCGAGAAGTCGGCCCCGGCCAGCCGGTTGAACAGCGAGGACTTGCCGCTCCCCGTGCCGCCGGCCAGCACGGCCACCGTGTGGCTGGCTGACATCCGGAGCCGCTCCCCGGCCCGGGCCACCAGGTGTTCCGCGTCGGCCAGCAGGGCCGGGCTGAACCCGTCCGGCCCGCTGCGGGCCGACCCGATCTGGATCACCCGGGCCAGCGCGGTCAGCCGGGTGGACAGGCCCGCCCCGGCGCCCTCGCCTGGCGGCGGGCCGTCGGACGGCCCCGGGCTGGCCGGCCCAGCGCTGGCCAGCCCGGGGCTGGCCAGCCACGCCGACCGGTATTTACCGATACTCATCGCGCCATCTCAAGTGAGTAGGTTGCCTGGTAGAGCCGCACCGCGGCCGCGGCATCCAGCTCCCCGGCCGAGTCGACCACCTCGACGAACCGGAGCATCTCCTCGTCGAACAGCCTGCGCATCCGGTCCCGCAGGTCGGCCCGGGCCCGGGCCCGGATGTCGCGCAGTGGCCCGGCGCCGAACAGCGACGTCAGCAGCAGCTGCGGGACTGCCCCGGCGCCCTCGGCGGTACCCTCACCGTCGCGCTGCCCGAGCATAGCCACGGCCAGCACGGTGGCCAGCGAGTCGTCGTCGAACGACATCACCCGGGCGATCGACCGCTTGCTCATGCTCTCCGCCCGGACCAGCCGCATCATCTGATCCTGCCAGCCGCTGACCGCGCGGGCCGCGCGGACCGGCAGGTCGGCCGAGCAGCGGGCCAGGGACAGCGATGCCTGGCGGAGCTGGCCGGCCCCGGGCCCCTGGCCGTCGCCGGCCACGGCTGGCTCCCCGGTCAGCCCCAGCACAAGCCCGGCGTCCGCGGCGAACTGCGACCCGGCCCAGGTCTCCTCATTCTCCTCGGCCACGACCTTGTCCAGCAGCGCGACCCCGGCCGGCGCGTTGCGCCACCGCCGGGCCGACTCCTCCGCGGCCTGCCCGGCCACCGAGATGACCAGCGACTCGATGCCGGTCCGGAGCGCGCTGTTCAGCGCCCTGGCCCGGGCCTGCGTTCCCCGCTTGCGCTGGCGGGCCGGCCTGCCCCGGGGCGCCTGCAGGCCGCGGAGCAGCTCACCGGTGCCGGCCAAGTCCTGCCAGCGGGCCAGCACCTCACCGCGGAGCAGCGCACCGTCGGACAGCGCCTGATCCGCCTCGGCCAGCGCGGCCGCGTAGGCTCCTTCCACCGTTGCCCGCAGCTCGGACCGGATGGCCAGCTGAGCCTCCACCTCGGCGGCGATGGCAGGCACCCGGGTGCGGAACGTGTCCAGCACGCCCGCCATGGTCTGGGTCAGCACGGCTACCCGGCGGTCCGCCTCGACCGCCATCTGCTGCAGCCACTCGCGGACCGGGGCGGAGATCTCGGTGGGCAGCCGGGCGTCCGTGATCACCGTTTCGTGGATCACGAAACGCTGGTTGCCGCCGAGCCCGTTGGCCCGCAGCATCGACCCGAAGTGCTTGGTCAGCTCGGCGCGGCCAGATGGGGGGACCCGGGACAGCACGATGCCCAGGGCCGCGCCGCGCTCCTTGGCGTACTCCAGCAGCTCCCATACGGCCGCGTCGGCGTACCGGCTGGCCGTGGTCATGAACAGCCACAGGTCCGAGGCGTCGAGGAACTGGTGGGCGAACTCCCGGTGTGCTTGCACCACCGAGTCGATGTCCGGCGTGTCGAGCAGGGCGACCCCCTGTGGCATGCCCTCGTTGGCCGCCAGGACCAGCAGCCCGTCCCGGCCGGACCGGGCCAGTCCTTCCTGGCGGACCCGGGGCACCGTCGGCAGGAACACGTTCTCCGCGAACCAGTCCACGTCGTCCGGATGGCAGGCCAGTACCGGGCTGTTCGTGGTCGGGCGGCGGATGCCGGTATTGCTGACCTGAGCTCCCACGATGCTGTTGACCAGCGTCGACTTGCCCGCACCGGTGGACCCGACCAGGGCCACCAGGAGCGGGGCACCGGACTGCCGGACCCGGGGCAGCAGGTAGTCGTCGATCTGGCCGAGCAGCTTGCGCCGCTCGGCGCGGGTCTCCTCCGCCCCGGCCGTCTCGAACACCAGGGTCACGTCCACGACCTGGCGGCGCAGCTCGAGCAGGGCGGCCTCGAGGTGACGGGCATCGACCCGGCGGTGCCGCCCGGCCTCCGCGGGCGGGGAGACCGGCTGGGCGGCAGCCGGCTGCCCCGCCAGGACGGGGTCAGCTGAGGCAGCCACATCCGCGCCGGCGCGTGCGCCGGCCGCAGCGAGGCCCGGCCGTTCCGTCATGGTTCTCCGTCACTGCCCTTCCCGCGTCGGCCTTGCCCCAGCAGGTCCCGGTGACGTGGGCCCAGCGGTCCTGCGCGCTTTGCTCAGCACATTCCGGGACAGTTCCGCGATCTGCGCCCCGACCTGCACTACCTCACCTATCACGACAATCGCAGGCGGGCGCAGGCCGGCCTCACTGACCGCTCCGGCAACTGCGCCAAGCCCTGTGGTAATTATGTGCTGCGCAGGCAGAGTACCGTCCACAATGACCGAAACTGGAGTGCGTGAATCCCGGCCCGCCGAGATCAGCGCCCCAGCTATCTGGCCCAGGTACTCCAGACCCATCATAAGCACCAGCGTGGCCCCGGATCGGGCCAGCTCAGCCCAGTCCACCGTAACGCGCGGGTCACCGGGCGGGAGGTGCGCCGAGACTACGCACAGCTCCTGGGTGATCCCGCGGTGGGTAACCGGGATGCCGGCCGCGGTGGGCACCCCGACCGCGCTCGTCACCCCGGGCACCACGGTGACCGGGACGCCGGCCCCCAGGCAGGCCAGCACCTCCTCGCCGCCACGGCCGAAAACGAACGGGTCACCGCCCTTGAGCCGGACCACGGACCGCCCGCGGCGCGCCCGCTCGACCAGTACCGCGTTGATGTCGTCCTGGGTCATGGCCCGGCCACGCGGGATCTTCCCCGCGTCCACCAGTTCCACGTCCGGGGCCAGCTCGTCGAGCAGTGCCCGGGGCGCGAGCCGGTCGGCCACCACGACGTCCGCCTCAGCCAGCAGCTGCCGTCCCCGCACCGTGATCAGGCCCGGGTCGCCGGGACCGCCACCGACCAGGGCGACCCGGCCGATGTGCCGCCTGCGCCTGGTGCGCAGCGTGCCGTCCTGCAGGCCGGCCAGCACAGCGTCCCTGATCCCGGCGCTGCGCTGCGGATCGCCGCTCACCACGCCGAAACGCAGGTCCCCGGCGTGCCCGGAGGCAGGGGTCCAGGCCGCAGACGCGGAACTGTCATCGGCCCGGACGGACCAGATCCTGGCCGCCCCGGCGTCGGCGGCGACGGCCGCATTCACCTGGGGGTCATCGGTGCAGGCACAGACCAGCCAGGCCTCGGCGCAGTCGCCGGGCGCGTAGCCCCGGCGCTGCCAGCCGATCCGGCCGGCCAGCACCAGGTCGTGCAGGGAGGGTGTCACCCCGGGCGAGATCAGCAGCACGTCCGCGCCCGCGTCGAGCAGCCCGGGGACCCGCCGCGCGGCCACCGAGCCGCCGCCGACCACTACCACCCGGCGGCCCTCGAGCCGGAGCGCGAGCAGGTAGGGCGCAGCCGTGTCGGCGACCATGGCGGTCGGCCCTCCTTCGGCTACGGCTGGGCCTGCCCAGCGAGGTCAGCCCGGCGGCTGCCGGCTCATCGGTTATCGAGCGTAGTGCTATCTGCCCCGCCGCTGGCCAGGGCCGCGGCGGCCAGCGCACCGAACGCGGCGGCCGCGACCGCCGCGCCACCCTTCTCCGACACATTTGTCAGTGCGGGCAGCCCGCTGGCCCGCACCGCGTCCTTCGCCTCCGCCGCGCCGGCCAGTCCCGCGGGCAGGCCGATGATCAGCGCCGGCTGGACGTTCCTGGCCATGATCTCAGCCAGCGCGGCGGGCTCGCTGCCGACCACCCAGATCGCGCCCGGCCCGGCCTGGCCGAAGGCCAGCCGCACCGCGGCCGCGGGCCGGCTGATAGCCGCCGTCCGGGCCAGCCGCGTAGTCAGCATCTCCTCGCTCGTGCAGATCACCGGGTACCCGGTGATCCCCGCGGCGACCATCGCGCTGTCCGTGACCACGGCCGCACCGGCGGCCAGCTCCGCGCTGGCGGCCGCCAGCGCCTGCTCGTCGCACACCAGATCGGTGGCGAAGTCGAAGTCGGCGCTGGCCGCGATGACATGCTCGGTCACCGCGCGGCTCAGCGGCGGAAGGCGGCTGAGATCGATCCGGGACCGCAGGATCCGGTACGACTCGCCCTCCGTGCCCTGCTCCGCCGTCACCCGGCCAGGATGGCACAATCAGGAGCCGGCACGCTTCGTCATCCGAACCAGCGCGGCGCGGCGCCGCTACACTGTCCACGCACCGTGAATTGCGGCAGTCACTGGCACGGTCCTGGGCGTGCTGACTCGTGCGGCCCCACGGCCAGGTAATTCTCAGTCGGCCGGCTGGCGGAATGCGGCACAACCCGGTAAAACCGGGTGGCAACCTGATCGGCAGAGTCGCGAATGGAGAGTGGATGGGCGCGGTGGAGCGTTCCCGGGTCATGCTGACCAGCGGATCCGGGGCGGACAGCGGCACGCGCGAGGCGGAGGAAGCTTCGTGACCAGTACCTGGACAGCGGACCAGGCCATCGACGACGCGGCTGCCAAGGCCTTTCTCGCGGAATATGGTGACCGCGCGGAGCACCTGCCCCCGGTGGCCATCGTCATCGCCGCCTACAACGAGCAGGGCGTCATCGGCTCGGTGGTGGACGCGCTGCCGCGGACCATCTGCGGCCTGGAGACCGCCGCCGTGGTGGTGTCGGACGGCTCGCGGGACGAGACCGTGACCGAGGGGCGCTCGCACGGCGCGCTCGTCGCGGACGTCACGGTCAACCGCGGCCAGGGTGCCGCGCTGCGCCTGGGCTACCGGCTCGCCCGCGAGGGCGGCGCCCAGTACATCGTGACCACCGATGCCGACGGCCAGTACAACCCGGCCGAGATGGAGCGCGTGCTGGCCCCGGTGGTGGCCGGCGACGCCGACTTCGTGACCGGGTCGCGCAAGCTGGGCAGCCAGGAGACCAGGGACCCGGTGCGCCGCCTGGGCACCTGGGTCTTCGCCACCACGATCAGCGTGCTGACCGGGACGCACATCACCGATTCCTCGTTTGGCCTGCGGGCGATGCGGGCCGAGGTCACCGGGGAGGTCCGGCTCGAGCAGCCGCAGTACCAGTCGGCCGAGCTGCTGATCGCCGTGCTGGCCCGCGGGTTCCGGGTGACCGAGGTTCCGGCCACGATCCACAAGCGGCAGGTCGGGCAGAGCAAGAAGGGGCACAACGCGATCTACGGCCTGCACTACGCCGGGGTCGTCACCGGGACCTGGTGGCGCGAGCGGCGCCGCCGGGGGCCCGCGGCGCCCGGCGGGCAGCCGCAGTCCGGCGGGCAGCCGGGCGGGCAGCCGCGGTTAGCAGCGGACCGGCCCGCCAGCGAGCCGCAAGGCTAGGGCCCGAGCAGCAGAAAACCCGGCTGGGGTCACCCGGCCGGGTTTTGCTATCAGCAGGTCGAGACTTTGCTATATGCAAACTAAGCCGTTACCGGCGGCGGCCCGCATCGGGAGCAATCCGGCCGTCGTCCCGCGGCGGGGCCCCGCCCGCGGCGCCATTGCCGTTGCTGTTCCCCCACGCCGCCGAGCCGTTGACCCGGGCCGCTCCGGTGGCCCCGGCGGGGCGGGCCGGGCCCGGCTGGGCCGCGAGCCCGGTCTGCTCGTCAGCGGCCGGCTCCTGGGCCAGCAGCGGCTCCCGGCCCTCGACCACGGCCAGGGCCTCCCCGGCGCTGCGGTCGCGGAACAGCACGTAGTGGAAGATCAGGAACCGCAGCGCGAACGTCAGGCAGTTGGCCGTGAAGTAGAACGCGTCCGCCACGATCACCTTGCCGACGCCGTGGTGCAGGCCCATCGAGGCGGCCACGCTGCTGCCGAACTTGCTGGCCAGGGTCAGGATGATGCCCGCGGAGATGGAGACGGCGACGAACGGGAGGGTCTCCCTGAGCACGTCCGGCCGGCCCTTGCGCTCCCACGCCCAGCGGCTGATCACGTAGCTGACGGCTGCCCCCGCGAACCAGCCCAGTGCGCCGGACAGGCCGGCCGTCAGGTTGGCCGGGCCAATGCAGATGATGTACACGATCTGGGTGGCGGCGACCGCGCACACCGCGGCCGGGGCGAACCGGACAAAGCGCTTGACCACGTTGCTGCGCAGCTTTTCCCGCAGCGGCCCCGGGACGATTCGCCACAGGGCGTCGGAAATCCTGGGCGGGATGAGTGTCATTAGCGTCCTAGCAGTTCTGAGACCGACGGGCCATCCAGTCAGGTATACCGTACGGGACCCCGCTGATGGCCCAGCTCGCGGCCTCTTCTCAGTAATCCTTCAGCATCAGTCGTTCACCATGGCGGTCAGCTGACCGCACCGCCCAGGTCGGCCGGGCGGGACCAGGTGCCATTGCGGTACCTGCCCTGCCACAGGTGCGGGTCGGCGGAGCCCTTCCAGAACACGTTGATCACGCCACTGGGCTGCCCGGCCGCGAACGGCGCGCCGCCCAGCGCCCCCATCCGGAGCTGGGACGGCTGAGCCCAGCTGGTGCCGTGGCCAGCCGCCCACCACAACTTCCCGTTGCTTCCCTTCCAGAACACATCTACACCTGTGGCCGGGGCGGCGACCGCAACCGGGCCGGCGGTCAGGCCGGCGGGCAGGGCGCGGGCCCGGCCCCAGCCATGGCCGGGAAGGTAGCCGAGCTGCCATACCCGGGCGTGCGACCTGGCCGGCCAGAACACGTCGACCTCGCCGCTGGCCAGCCCGGTGGCCGCGGGCGCGCCACCCAGCCTGCCCATGCCCAGGTTCACCGGATGCCCCCAGGCGGCGCGGGGCATCCGCTGGATCACCCACAGGTGCCCGTCGGTGCCCGTCCAGAACACCGTCAGCGTGCCGCGGCCGGACACCGCGGGCGCCGGCCCGGAGCGGAGCTGGCCGCCCAGGTCGTGCGGTTTGGCCCAGCCGCGGCCCGGGATGTAGCGGGCCTGCCACAAATGATGGTCCGAAGAGCCCCGCCAGAACACGTCGATCACCCCGTCGGGCCGGGCCACCGCGGCCGGCCGACTGCCCAGCCGGCCCATGCCCAGCGGGCGCAGCGCCGACCAGCCCGCGCCGGGCCGGCTGACCGCCTCCCACAGCCGCCCGTCCGTGCCCTTGGCGAACACCGCCACGGTGCCCGGCACCGAGGTCACCGCGGACGGCCGGCCGGCCAGCGAGCCACCCATCGGGACCGGGCGCTGCCAGCCGGCCCCGGGGGTGAACGAGGCGCGGCACAGCTGGCCGCCGGGGCCGCGGAAGAACGCGTCCACCGCCCCGGCCGGCTGCGCGGCGGCCGGTGACGCCTGCGCGCTGCCGCCCGCCAGCGCCCGCCGCCGCACGTCGAGATAGTCCTGGTCGACGTTGATCGTGTCGCCGCCGTAGCTGACGTTCTGGCCCCCCAGATACTGATGAACGCGCTGGTGCCGGGACCAGTCGGTGGCTGGCACGTTGGGATCCTGAGTATCCGCCTCGCCATTCCACAGTGCGTCATAGATAATGTCCGGCATGGTGTAGTCAGGGTTGGCGTAGTTGCTGGCCAGATCGCTGATTCCGGATAGCGAATTGCTGTACACACCGGAGGTGTACTGGAGCGTGTGCAGTTCCCTGGTCCAGGCGGTCAGGAAACGCAGTACCCGGCCGGACAGGGCCGCCGGATACGCCTCCATGTCGTAATAGATCGGGGCGCCCGGCCCGAAACCGAGGAGGCGGGCCTGGCTGACCGCGTCCTGCGCCGCGCTGACCGCCTGCCGGACTGCCGCGGTGATCTCTCCCAGGCTGGCCTGCGGCCCGACGTAAATGGGCATGAAATGCCAGCCCGCGGCCTGCTGCTGGCTCACCCAGGACGCGGTCAGGTCCGGCTGGGCGCAGGCCCGGTCGGCGCCCCCGATGTAGATGCCCACCGCCCGGTACGGCGACCACCGCCGCCAGGCCCGCATCTCGGCGGCACTCGGCGCGGTGCACGCGTCGAAGCCCTGGCCGGTGTAACTGGTCGCGGTGGGCGGCAGCACCCCGGGCGCGGCCAGCCTCGTCCCAGCGGGCTGCGCCCCGGTGCCGCCGGGTGGCGGCGGCCCGCCGGCACTGGCCCGGGCCGGCTGGCGCAGCGCCGCGCCGGCCAGCACGCGGCCGATCTGGGCCGGGTCGGTGGAGTAACTGGCAGTGACCGTGATTCGCCTGGTCACCACGCTGATCATCCGGTCCTCGGGGTAGGCCACCGACCGTGGCACGGCCTGCCGGGCGGACGGCTGGACCAGCATGGCCTGGGTCGTCCCGACCAGCCCGGCCGGGCAGTCCTGGACCTGCCCGGGCGAGCCGAGATAGAGCACCTGCCGGTCGAACCGGACACACTGATGCGGGTGCGCGGCCAGCCGGATCACCCGCCAGCCGGGCGGCACGGTGAACGTAGTGCCCAGGTAACGGACGGTGCGCACGGCCCCGGCCGGCGCCGGCCCGGGCCCGCTGGGCAGTGGCCCCACGGCCACCGCGAGCACGATGCCGGACGCCGCCCACCGCCGGCTATAGCCGGCTGCCCCCAGCCGCTGGAAAATACGTTTGCTGAATACGGCACGGCGCATAATGAATCCCCCCGGATCGCCGTGTTCACCCTATTGTCAGGGTGGCCATCGTTACTAGGAGCTTAAATGCCCGGTTCCCGGATGGCCAGGGTGCCACGTCTTTGCTCCGCCATTTTCCGTAACGTGCCGCCAGGGAACATAACTCGGGATAAGTGCCCATTCTGCCGGAACTGCCCGGGCTCGCGTGCCACAGTGTGCGCGGCGGGTCTTTCAGCGCCCCGCCGGGTGCTCCGCTTTCCGCATACGGGGACAGCACGAAGCCGCTCGGGTAAATGATTTTCGGGTTGCCCTCGGCGGCGGGTGGGCGGCGGCTGGCCGCCGCGCCGGGCCCCGGCACGTCGCCGGCGGCCATGGCCGCCCGCAGCGCCGCCAGCCCGCGGGTGGCGCGGATCTCCTCCAGGGCGGCCAGATCCCAGCACTCCTCCGCGTTGATCGACACGGACTCGCCGGTCCGGCGCAGGCGGCCGCGCACCGCGAGCAGCCAGGAGCCGAACACCCGAGCCGCGCACCGGGGCTGCACCGACTCGAAGAACGCCAGGTCCACCGGCCCGGTCGCGTCGTCGAGCGTGGTGAAGATGATCCGCAGGCCGGACCGGATGGCCGGGGTCTGCGTGGCGATCTTCACCCCGGCCACCAGGATCCGCGCGCCCGGTGGGCAGCGGTGCAGCTCTGCGGAGCGGGTCACGCCGAGCTGGCGGAGCAGTTCGGTGTAGAAGCTCAGCACGTGCTGGCTCAGGTCGATGCCGAGGATCTCCAGCTCAGCGGACACCCGCTCGGCCGGGGTCAGCTCGCGCAGCTCACCGGCCGGGACGAGCTGGGCGAACCCATCCCCGGCCAAGCCCAGCGCGGCCTGGCCCGCCCCGCTGGCCCGGGCCCGCCGGTCCAGCACCCCGACCCGGGCCAGCAGATCCCGCCTCGTGAGCCCCCCCGGTGCTTCTCCCGTCATCCCGTAGACCGCGTCCAGGGCGCCGACCAGGACCAGCCGCTCGGCGACCGGGCGGGACACCGCGGCCCGCTCCCACAGATCGCGCAGCGACGTGTATGGCTGCCCGGCTACGATCCGCGCCACCTCGGCGTCACTGATCCCCTTGACCTCGCGCAGCCCGGCACGAAGCCCCTCGCCGGGCAGCTGGCCGACCGGCTCGACCCGCCAGTCGGCGGCCGAGGCGTTCACGTCCACCGGCAGGATCGGCAGGCCGGCCAGCCGGGCGTCGGCCACGATCACCCGCTTGGGGTACATCCCCGGATCATGGGTGAGCACCCCGGCGTAGAACGCGGCCGGGTAGTGCCGCTTCAGCCAGGCCGACTGGTAGGTCGGGATGGCGAACGCCGCCGCGTGCGCCTTGCAGAAGCCGAAGCCGCCGAACGCCTCCAGCACCTCCCACACCCGCGCCGTGGTGGCGGCGTCGTAGCCCCGGTCCCGGGCGACACCGCGGAACCACTCCCCGGCCTGATCCCGGGACCGTTCCTCGGTCAGCTGGCGCCGGACGTGCTCCGCCGCGGAGAGCCCGCAGCCGGTCATCGCGTGGATGATGCGCAGTACCTGCTCGTGGAAGATGACCACCCCGCCGGTCTCGGCCAGCGGGCCGGCCAGGTCCTCGTGCGGGTAGCTGGGCGGGCGCTGGCCATGCCGGGTCTCCAGGAAAGGGGTGACCATGTCGGAGTTGACCGGGCCCGGGCGGAACAGCGAGATGTCCACGATCAGGTCGGCGATGTCCCGGGGCAGCAGCTTGCCGACCAGCTCCCGCTGCCCCGGCGACTCGATCTGGAAGCAGCCCAGGGTCTGCGCGTGGCGGATCATCTCGAACGTCGGCTCGTCCGCGCAGCCGACGGCGTCGATGTCCACCTGCTCACCCCGGGTCCGCTCGACCTCGGCCAGTGTGTACGCCATCGCCGACTGCATCCGCACGCCGAGCACGTCCAGCTTGATCATCCCGGCCATCTCGACGTCATCCTTGTCGAACTGGCTCAGCGGCAGCCCCTCGAAACTCCGCTCCACCGGGGTCCGGTCCAGCAGCGAGGTGTCGGAGAGCACCACGCCGCACGGGTGCATGGCCACGTGCCGGGGCAGCCCGTCCAGCCGCTCAGCGAGCCGGAACATCCCGGTGAGCTGCGGGATGGCCAGCCCGCTGCCACGCAGTTCCGGCAGCTCGGTCAGCGCGCCCTGGATCCGGCCCGCCCGGATGTGCGGGAACGCCTTGGCGATCACATCGATCTCGTAGGGCGGCAGGCCCAGCGCGGCCGCGACATCCCGGATCGCGCTGCGGGCCCGGTAGGTCTCCATCATCGACACGCAGGCGATGCGCTGCTCGCTGTAGGCATCCACGATGGCCCGGTAGGCCTCGATCCGGCGGGCCGACTCCACGTCGAGGTCGATGTCGGGCAGGCCCTGGCGGCTCTCGGCCAGGAACCGCTCCATGATCAGGTCATATTCGAGCGGGTCGATGCCGGAGATGCCGGTCAGGTAGTTGACCAGGCAGCCAGCCCCTGAGCCGCGGATCGAGCAGTGGATGCCACGGTTCCTGATCAGCGTGGTGACATCGGCCACGGTCAGGAAGTAGGCAGCCAGCCCGGTCCGGGCGATGATGGCCAGCTCGTGGTCCAGCCGCTCGGCCGCGTGCCGCCGCGCCGCGCGCCGTCCCCGGCCCCGGCCGCGGCCCGCGGCCGGGTACCGGCGGTGCATTCCTTCGGCGCACCGGGCGCGGAGCAGGGTGAGCGGCTCACCACCGGTGATCTCCGGCATGAACCGGCCGCCGATGCCCAGGTCCCGCCCCGGATCGAGGACGCATCGCCCGGCCACCGCCGCGGTCGCCCGGAGCAGTTCCGCCACTCCGTCGTCGTCGCAGCTCCGCGCGGCCACCCGGGCCATGTCCGCGCCGCTGGCCAGGTCGGCCCGGGCATTGCGCCGGGCCAGGTGCCGTTCCCCGAGCGGGGCCAGCTGCCGGGCCGCGTCGAGCACCTGGGCGATCGCGGCGTCCGCCGGGTCGAGGTAGCGGACCTCGTTGCTGAGCACGGCCGGCACCCCGGCGTCCGCGGCCAGCCGGAGCATCCGGGCGGTCAGGTGGCGGCTGCCCCGGGTGCGGTGGTCCACGATCTCGATGACCACTTCGCCGCACTCCCGCCAGCGGGCCAGCGCGGCGGCGGCCAGGTCGGGCCGCCGCGCGGCGGCCGCCCGGCCGACGTCACTGCCCGGGCCGAGCAGGATGATGAGCCCTCCGGCGTGCCCGGCGACCAGCTCCGGGGTGATCAGCGGGGCACCGCGCTGGCCCGCCTGATGCGCCGCGCTGATCAGCCGGCACAGCGACGCCCAGCCCTGGCTGCCCTCGGCCAGCAGCGTGACCCGGTCGGCATCCTCACTGTGCAGCCGGGCCGGGGCCGACGGGTTCAGCACCCGGGCGGGTTCCTGGCCGCGGCGGGCGGCCAGCGCGAGGTCGGCGCCGAGGATCGGGGCGATGCCCGCGTCCGCGCACGCCACCGCGTGCTTCACCGCCCCGTACAGGCCGTCCCGGTCGGTGAGCGCGAGCGCCCGCATGCCCAGCCCGGCCGCCCGGGCCGCCAGGGCGGCCGGGGTGGCCACCCCGTAGCGCAGCGAGTAGGCCGATGCCACGTGCAGGTGAGCGAAGTCCCGGGGCCAGCTCAGTCCGGTAAGTCCCATACCCGGGCCAGCATCCAGTGCTCGGTCGCGAGATCACGGCGCAATTCGTACACACTGCCCCGGGTGTTCCGCCCGGCTGACGCTGCTACCCGCCAGAACTCCCGCTCGGCCGGGGTGTCCAGGTCCGGGTTCTGCTGCCGCCACCACTCCCGGCTGATCACCCAGTGATCCAGCACCTCCAGCACCGTATACAGCCGCCCCCGCCAGGCGAACCGGGCTGGCTTCCCGTCCCGCACCCAGACGTCCACCGGCTCCCCGTAGGTCCTGCTCACCGCCCCCGCCCTCCCTGCACGTACCTGGACAATTCCCGGGGAAGCAGGCAGCGATCATATCTCGAATATAGTTTCGAGACAAGACGCAGCTCACGGCACGGTGCTAGCTCTGTACAACAGTGCCAGCTCGCTGCACGGGAGCAACAGCGGTCGCTACGGGCTGAGCGGGTACCCCCGCTCCTCGCACAGCTGGAGCACCCGCTCCCAGGCCGGGGCGGAGATCCCGGGCTGGGACAGCAGCGCCACGGCCACCGGATCGTCCAGCTCGTAGGCCGGCTCATCGGCCCGCATGCTCTCCCCCAGCTTGGCGAAGGCCACCAGGTCATCGGCCAGCTGCCCCAGCCGGGGGTCGTCCGGGCCCCAGCCGAAGGCCTGGTCCCAGGCCAGGTACAGCCGCCGGCCCTCGGGGGTGGCCACGCCCCGCCGCTTCTCCCGGGCCCAGTGCGTGACCTGCTCGGGCAGCCGTGCCGCGAGCACGATCCAGCCGTCCCGCTCCAGCTTGATCAGCCGCTGGCTGACCCCGATCCGGCGCAGCTCGTCGAGGTACTCGGCGACCTCGGGGGGCAGGAACAGCCGGTCGCCCGCGGCCAGCTCGGCGATCCGGTGCCGCTGCTCCTCGAGATCGCGGATCCGGGCGGCCAGCGCCTGGTCGATGTCCCTGACGGCCCGGGCGAACTGGCCCGGTTCGGCTTCCAGCAGCTCCGCGATCCGGGCCAGCGGCACGCCCGCGTCGGACAGGGTCTTGATCCGGATCAGGTCGGTCACCGCCTGCGCGCCATACCGCCGGTAGCCGGACGCGTCCCGGTCCGGCTCGGGCAGCAGCCCGCGCTGGTGGTAGTGCCGGATCGCGCGCACCGTGACCCCGACGTAGTCGGCGAGCTGGCCGATGGTGAGCATCCCGCCCTCCGGGTACTGGCCGGCCGTCATGGCCGGATGTCCCGGCTGAACGCGGCCCTGGCCCACAGGTACCCGGCCACGCCGATGCCCACGCACCAGGCGATGGCGAGGATCCAGTCGTGCCCGACCGGGGTACCCATCAGCAGCCCGCGCAGCGTCTGGGTGACCGGGGTGAACGGCTGGTACTCGGCGAACTGGCGTACCCCGGGCGGCATCGAGGCGGTGGGCACGAAACCGCTGCCGATGAGCGGCAGCAGCATCAGCGGCATGGGCAGGTTGCTGGCCGTCTCCGGCCGGTCGGCCACCAGGCCGAACGCGACCGACAGCCAGGTCAGCGCCACGGTGAGCAGGAGCAGCAGGCCGGCCGCGCCGGCCCAGCCGGCCAGCCCGGCGGTGGCCCGGAACCCCATCAGCAGGCCGACCCCGGCCACCAGCACGACGCCGGCCATGGTCTGGATCACGCTGCCCAGCACGTGCCCGGTGAGCAGCGAGACCCGGGCGATGGCCATGGTCCGGAACCGGGCCACGATGCCCTCGGTCATGTCCATGCAGACCGATACCGCGGTGGACACCGATCCCGCGGTCACGGTCAGCACGAGGATGCCGGGCACCAGGTAGTCGATGTAGCCGGCCCGGCTCCCGCCCAGGCCAGCGCCCAGCGTGCCGCCGAACACGTAGCCGAACAGCAGCAGGAAGACGACCGGCAGCCCGACCGTCGAGGCGGCCATCGAGGGGTAACGCCGGATGTGCCGGAGGTTGCGCCGCAGCATCGTGGCGCTGTCGCGTACCGCGTAAGCCTGGGTGCTCACCGCAGGATCTCCTGTTCTGCTGCTGGCTGGGGCTGGCCGGTCAGCGCGAGGAAGACGTCGTCCAGGTCGGGGGTGTGCACGGACAGCTCGGCCAGCGCGGCCGGGCCGTCCGCCAGCCGGTTCAGCAGCGTGCGCAGCTCGGCCACGCTGCCGTCACCGGGCACCCGCAGGGTGAGCGCCTCGTCATCCCGGGTCCCGTCGCCCAGCAGCCGGGCCGCGGCGTCCAGCCCGGCCGCGTCGGCGAAGCGCAGGCTGATGTGCCCGCCGGGCACCAGGCGCTTGAGCTCGGCCGGGGTGCCCTGGGCGACCAGCTTCCCGTGGTCCAGCACCGCGATCCGGTCAGCCAGCTGATCGGCCTCCTCCAGGTACTGGGTAGTCAGGAAGATGGTCACGCCGCCCGCGACGAGTTCCCGGATGATCTGCCACATGTCGCGGCGGCCACGCGGGTCCAGGCCGGCGGTTGGCTCGTCCAGGAAGATGATGCGCGGCTCCCCGACCAGCGTCATGGCCAGGTCGAGCCGCCGCCGCATGCCGCCGGAGTAGGTCGCGGCCGGCTTCCTGGCCGGGCCGGCCAGCTCGAAGCGGCCGAGCAGCTCGGCGGCCCGGCGGCGGCCTTCGGCCCGCTCCAGGTGGTGCAGGTCGGCCATCAGGATCAGGTTCTCCTCGCCGGTGAGCAGGTTGTCCACGGCCGAGAACTGGCCGGTGACCCCGATCGCGGCGCGGACCTGGTCCGGCTCGGCGGTCAGGTCATGGCCGCCGATGTACGCGGTGCCGCGGTCCGCGCTGATCAGCGTGGACAGGATGCGCACCGTGGTGGTCTTGCCCGCCCCGTTGGGGCCGAGCAGGGCGAAGATGGTCCCGGCCGGGACGTCGAAGTCGATCCCGTCCAGCACCACCGTGTCGCCGAACGCCTTGCCCAGCCCGATGACCGACAGCGCGGCCGGGGCGGGCGACTGCGTGCTGAGGTCCATGACCCCATGCTGCAACCCTGACCTAGGGTCAAGGTCAAGCCGCCAGGCCAGCCATCCGTCCCAGGCACGCGACGGCGTGCCCGAAGTAGGCATCCCGGTCAGTGATCACGTTCTCGAACTGGCCAAACAGCTCGAAGCTGAGCAGGCCGAACAGCCCGGCCCAGCAGGCCACGGCGGCCGCGGCCACGTCATCCGGGACACCGGGCAGCACCGAGTCGCGCAGCGCGGCAGCGTCCGCCGCGAACGATTCCGGTGGCGGCGGCCCGCCGGGCGGCAACCGCAGCGCACCGGCCAGGTACGCATCGCCGATGATCTTCCCGAACACGGTGGCCGCCCGGGCGGCCGGGCCGATGGTCTGCTGTGGCGCCTGGTAGCCAGGCACCGGTGAGCCGTAGACCAGCGCGTACTCGTGCGGGAGAGCCAGCGCCCAGTCCCGCACGGCCCGGCACACGGCCAGCCACCGGCCGGCGTGGTCCGCGGCCGGGCAGGCCGCGTCGGCCTGCTCGGCCACCTCACCGATCGCGTTGTAGCCGTCCACGATCAGGGCGGTCAGCAGGTCGTCCCGGCTCGGGAAGTACCGGTAGATGGCCGAGGAGACCATGCCCATGTCCCGGGCCACCGCGCGCAGCGACAGCCCACCTGCCCCCTCGGTGGCCAGCTGCCTCCGGGCCACCTCGGTGATCTCCCGGGTCAGCTCGGCCCGGACCCGCTCCCGGGCGGTACGGCTCGCGTTCACGCCCAGATCATATCAGAGCGCTGAAACAAAAAGAGAGCATCGCTCTAAGCAGTCGGCGCGTACCGGATTCGTTGATCCCCCTGATCACGGGTGGCACACCAGCACCAGCACCGGGGATGACCAGGCCACTCTTCACGGCTGCGGTACGCCAGATGCCCGTTTCCTCCCGGTTTCCGCGGGCCAGATACGTGAAGACTGCTCGCTTTGCCGCCCAGCCCACGCGCGCCGTGGTACTGACCGCGACAACCGGTATAACCCGGACCCGCAAGCCAGCGGCATTGGGCCATATGCTCCTGACCATGACGTATCAGGCGGGCGCGGGCCACGGGCCGGGCCACGGGCCCGGTCACGGCGGCAAGACACCCACCATCGCCGAGGTGGCCAGCCTGGCCGGGGTGTCCACCGCCACGGTGTCCCGGGTCGTCTCCGGCACCGGCCGGGTCGGGGACGCGACCCGGCTCCGGGTCGAGCAGGCCGTCGCGGCCACTGGCTGGTCGGCCAACCCGGCTGCCCGGCTGCTGGCCGGCGGTCACGCCGACGAGGTCGTGCTGGCCCTGGCCGTGGCCAGCCCGCAGGAGTTGGCGGGCGACCCGTACTACGCGCGGGTCATCGCAGGCGCGCAGGCGGAAGCGGCCCGGCGTGGCCTGTCCCTGTCGGTGCACGTGAGCCACGTGGGCTCGGTGCCCGCGCTGCCGCCGTTCACCCGGAAACGGCACCATGTGGGCGCCGTGCTGGTCAACGTCGACCCGTGGGAAGCGGCCGCCGTGCACAACCTGGGCTGGCCGGTGGTCTCCCTGGGCGCCGCCACGCCGGAGCTGCCCAGCGTGGACCCGGAGAACGAGGCGGGTGCGGCCGGCGCGGTGCGGCACCTGCTGGCCCGCGGCCGCCGCCAGATCGCCACCATCGCCGGCCCAGAGCGGAACCCGTGTGCCCGTGAGCGGCTGGCCGGCTACCGGTCCACGGTACGCGCCGCCGGGCGGCCCGAGATCGTGGTCCGCACCGACTTCACCCGGCCGGGCGCCGCGGCCGCCACCGGCCACCTGCTGCGCACCCACCCTGACCTCGACGCCATCTTCGTCGCCTCGGATCTCATGGCCACCGCGGTGCTCCAGGTCCTGGCCGCGGCCGGGCGCCGGGTCCCCGGGGACGTCGCCGTGGTGGGCTTCGACGACTCGCCGCCCGCCCTGATGACGATGCCGGCGCTGTCCACGGTGCGGGTGGGGGTCGAGGAGGAGGCCGCGCTGGCCGTCCGCACGCTGGCTGGCCCGGCGGCCAGCCGCCCGGCCGACCAGCGGCTGCCCACTCAGTTCGTGCCACGGGCCAGCTCCGCCGCCTGACCGGCTGATAGCACGCGGCCCGGCGGCCCGGCCCGGCCATCCCGTCGCGGCCCGGCCCGGCCCAGTCCGCGGCCAGCCCCAGCGTCTCAGCCAGCTTGTCCCGGCCCAGGTCGGTGACCTGGACCACCCGGCGGCGCTGGGTGCGGCGCACCCAGCCGAGCGCGAACAGCCGGCCGGCCAGCGCGGTGCCCAGCGGCCCGGCCAGGTGATGCCGCTGCTCGGACCAGTCCAGGCAGTACCGGACGGCCGGCCGCCGGGCCAGCACCGCGTCCAGATCGACCCCGATGCCGGCCAGGACGCCCTCGCCATCCGGGGTGAGCCGGTAGCTGAGATCCCGCCCGGGCGCGGACAGCCGGTCGTGGGTGGCCCGGTCCGGATGGTGCCGCCCGTCCCCGCCAGCCAGCAGGCCCCCGTCCAGGAACCCGGTCAGCAGGCCGGTGCCCAGCCGCCCGGCCAGGTGGTTATAGCAGGTCCGGGCCTCGCGCAGGGCGCGGGCGTGGCTGCCCTGGCGGAGCGAGCGGATCGGCTGGACCGGGGAGATCCGGGCCATGGCCTCCAGCGCGTCGGCCACCTCGGCCGACGCCAGCCGGTAGAACCGGGACCGCCCCTCGGGCTGCACCGTGACCAGCCCGGCGGCTAGCAGCCGGGCCAGGTGCTCGCTCACCGTCGACGGGGCCACGCCCGCTTCCGTGGCCAGCCGGCTGGCGGGCAGCGCCCGGCCGTCCATCAGGGCGGTCAGTACCCTGGCCCGGGTTGGGTCGCCGATCAGCGCCCCGATCGGCGCGATAGCGGCATCGCCACGCATGGGCTGTTCAGCGCTCATCCGGCCACGCTAGCAACGGGACGCTTCGGCACCAGCCGAACGTTCCGGCGGGCAGAGTGCATCCCATGGACACCTCACTGCGACGCCAGCCGGCGGTCGGCGGTGCCTCCTGGGTGCCGCTGATCGCCGTGGCACTCGGTTACTTCATGGTGATCCTCGACGCGACCGCGGTGAGCCTCGCGCTGCCCGCGCTCAGCCGGGACCTGGGCGGCGGGGTCACCGGCCTGCAGTGGGTGGCAGACGGCTACACGCTGGCGTTCGCCGCGCTGCTGCTGTCCGCCGGGGTGGCCGGCGACCGGTTCGGCCCGCGCCGGGTGTTCCTGGCCGGCCTGGCCCTGTTCACCCTGGCCTCGGCGGGCTGCGCGATGGCCCCGGGCATCACCGCGCTCGTCGGCATCCGGCTGGTACAGGGCGCAGCCGCCGCGCTGCTGGTGCCCACCTCGCTCGCGCTACTGCAGGCCAGTTACCCGGACCGGGCCCGGCGGGCCCGGGCGGTCGGCCTGTGGGGCGGCATCGGCGGGCTGGCCGCCGCGTCCGGCCCGGTGCTGGGCGGCGCGCTGACCACACTGGCCAGCTGGCGGCTGGTGTTCGCGGTCAATATCCCGGTCGGGCTGTTCGCGCTCTGGCTGACCCGCCGCCGGGTGACCGCACCGGCCGGCGCGCGGGACCGGCGGGGCGACCCGGCCGGGCAGCTGACCGCCGTCGTGGCGCTGACCGCGCTGACCGGCGGCCTGATCGAGGCGGACCCGCACGGCTGGGCGTCCTGGCCGGTGGCCGGGGGCCTGCTCGTGGCCACGCTGGCCGCCGCCGGGTTCCTCGCCACGGCGCACCGGGCCCGCTCCCCGATGCTGCCGCTGGCGCTGCTGCGGCGGCCCACGCTGCGGCCGGGCAGCCTGGTCGGGCTGCTCATCAACCTGGGCTTCTACGGCCGGCTGTTCGCCTACAGCCTGTACCTGCAGCAGGTCAGGGAGTACTCCCCGCTGATCGCCGGGCTGGCGCTGCTGCCCGAGGCGTGCGCGGTGCCGGTGGCCGCCGTGCTGTCCGGCCGGCTGACCAGCCGCAGCGGGCCGCGGCGGACCATGGCGGCCGGGCTGAGCCTCGGCTCGGCCGGCCTGTTCGCCCTGCTCGTGTCGGGGCCCGGCACCCCGTACTGGGTGCTGACGGCGCCCATGCTGGCCGCGGGGGCCGGGATGGCACTGACCATGCCGGCCGCCACCACCGCGGTGCTGGACGCGGCGCCGGCCGGCCGGGGTGGCGCGGCGGCCGGCCTGCTGAACACCGCGCGGCAGGTCGGCAGCGCGCTCGGCGTCGCGGTAGCCGGGTCGCTGCTGGCCAGCCGGGCCGGGTTCCTGCCCGGGCTGCACCTGGCCCTGGCGGTGTCCGGCGCCGCGTTCCTGGCCGGCGTGCCGGTCACGCTGGCCGCCGTGGACCGCCGCCGTCCAGCCGCCGGCCGGGCCGGGACCGGCCTGGCCACCCCGCCGGAGGCTCGCCGGCCGGGCACGGCTCCGCAGCTGGCCGGGCCACCAGCCCGGCCCGGGCGTTAAGCAGGATGGTTCAGGGGGTTTCGGCGTAGCCGGGCATCGGGAAGCCGGCCAGCAGGTCGCGGACCTCGCCCGCGACCCGGTCGATGGCGGGCTCGTCGTCCTTGAGCGCCGCGCCGATGGCCTCGTCCATCCACGCCGCGATCTGCGGCATGTGCTCCTCGCGCAGGCCGCGGGTGGTGATGGCAGGGGTGCCCAGCCGCACCCCGGACGGGTCGAACGGCTTGCGCGGGTCGAACGGCACCGTGTTGTAGTTCAGCTCGATGCCGGCCCGGTCCAGCGCCTTGGCCGCGGGCTTGCCCGCGATGCCCTTGCTGGTCAGGTCGATCAGTATCAGGTGGTTCTCGGTGCCGCCGGACATCAGGTCGTAGCCCCGCTCCAGGAGGGCGGCCGCCAGCGCCCTGGCGTTGGCCACCACCTGCTGGGCGTAGCTGCGGAACGCCGGCTGCGCCGCCTCGTGCAGCGCGACCGCGATGCCGGCCGTGGTGTGGTTGTGCGGCCCGCCTTGCAGCCCGGGGAACACCGCCTTGTCCAGCGGCGCCGCGTACTCCGCGGTGGACATGATCATGGCGCCACGCGGGCCGCGCAGCGTCTTGTGCGTGGTCGTGGTGATCACCGGCGCGTAGCCGACCGGCGACGGGTGCACCCCGCCCGCGATGAGCCCCGCGATGTGCGCGATGTCGGCCACCAGGATCGCGCCGACGTCGGCCGCTACCTCGGCGAAGAACGGGAAGTCGATGATCCACGGGATCGCGGTGCCGCCGCAGAAGATGACCTTAGGCTGTTCCCGGCGGGCCAGGTCCCAGACCTGGTCCTGGTCCAGGCGGCCAGTGCCGGCGCGGACCCCGTACTGCACCGAGTGGAACCACTTGCCGGTCGCGGACACCGGCCAGCCGTGCGTGAGGTGGCCGCCCATCGGCAGCGCCATGCCCATCACCGTGTCGCCGGGCCGCAGGAACGCCAGGTAGACGGCCAGGTTGGCCGGCGAGCCGGAGTACGGCTGCACGTTGGCGTGGTCCACCCCGAACAGCGCCTCGGCCCGGTCCCGGGCGAGCGTCTCGATCTGGTCGATGAACTGCTGGCCCTCGTAGTAGCGGCGGCCCGGGTAGCCCTCGGAGTACTTGTTGTTCAGCACCGAGCCAGTGGCTTCGAGGACGGCGACCGAAGCATAGTTCTCCGACGGGATCAGCCGGATCTTCTCGTACTCGCGGCGGGCTTCCGCCTCGATGAGATCGGCGATCTCCGGGTCGGTGCGGTGGACGTGCGGAATTGGCGGCTGGTGCATGGCGACCTCCCGGTGATGAGGCTACACGTCAGCCTGGCTGGCTGCCCGGTTCAGCCATGGCAGTCACGAATTCACGGGGCAGGCCGTGCGTCTCGTGCAGGTAGCGGAACTCCTCCTCGCTGAGCGGCCCGGTCCGCCGGCGCCGCCGGAGCACCTCGCGGCCGTGGCGGAGCAGGTCGCCGAACCGCTGCTGCTCGCCGAGCAGCACCGCGCGGACCAGGCCGTCATCTGATTCCGGCCCGAAGTGCCGCAGCGTGCCCGTGACTAGGCCGGACGGCAGATCTTCCAGGGTCGCGCCGGGGTCGGCCCGCCACAGCGTGGTCAGGGCCCGGCGGATCAGCCGGCGCAGCACGTAGCCGCGGCCGGTGCTGGACGGCCGCACCCCGTCCCCGATGACCACGACGCTGGACCGCAGATGGTCGGTGACCAGCCGCAGCCCGCGCTCCGGCAGCGGCCACCGCTGGGCCAGACCGCTGGCCCACGGCTGGAGCAGGTCGCAGCCGAATACCGAACCGCTGCCCTGCAGCACCGTGAGCAGCCGTTCCAGGCCCATCCCGGTGTCCACGTTCGGCCGGTCCAGCGGCCTGAGGTGGCCGTCGCCGAGCCGCCAGTAGCGGAGCAGCACGTGATTCCAGAGCTCCATCCAGCGGCCGTCGGTGCCCGGCGTGCCCTGCGGCGGGCCGTCGCCGGTCCACACGAACAGTTCCGAGTCGGTGCCGCACAGCCCGGTCGGCCCGTTCGACCACCAGTTGTCCGGCCCGCCTAGCTCGACCGGAACGCCCAGCCCGGTCCAGGTGTCCAGCAGGTCGGTGTCCGGGCCGACGCCGGGCTCCGGACCGCCGGAGTCCGGGCCGCCGTAGACCGTGGCGTGCAGCCGGCTGACCGGGATGCCGAACCCGTCCCGGACCAGTTCCAGGCCCCAGCGCACGCTCTGCGTTCCCGGGTAGTCGCCGAGCGACCAGGAGCCGAGCATCTCGAAGACGGTCAGGTGGGTGGTATCGCCGACCTCGTCCAGGTCGGTGGTGCGCAGGCAGCGCTGCACGCCGGTGAGCCGGTTCCCGGCCGGGTGCGGCCGCCCTTCCAGGTAGGGGGTGAGCGGGTGCATCCCGGCGCTGGTGAACAGCACCGGGTCACCGGGCCGGGGCACCAGCGAACTGGACGGGATCGGCTGGTGCCCGCGGTCGCGGAAGAATTCGGTGAATGTCTGGACGACTTCCTGGTGGTTCATGACCGGGCCTCCGGGCTTCGGGTCAGCGATTCGGGTACGCGGCACCCGGAAATGCGCGCCGCGGCGCGGCCATGAACCAGCCTGGAAACGCACCAGCGACCCATTTCCGGTCACCAGGCGGGAGATTGAGATCAGGCAGCGGCAACCGGCGAGCTGATAGCTCGCGCGGCGGCGGTGACGTACTGCTGCGTACTGACCTGCATAGCGCTAGTTTACCCGCGTTGGGCGACGCGGCTCCAGCGCTTAATCGCGGCCCGCTCGGCCAGCGTCCAGGACGCCGTGGTGAGCAGGTACAGGCCGGCGGCCAGCGGCACGATGGCCGCCATCACCAGCGACCCGAATGGCATGACCCGGCTGAGCCAGCCGACGACCCGGTCCGCCACCGCCGGCTCCGATCCGGGCCCCGCAGCCGCTCCCGCCCCGGCCTGGCCGGCCACCCCGGCCCGGCCGGCCGCCGCCGCCCCGGCCGCCTCGGCCCGGGCCCGGCGCGCGGCCCGCATGGCCGCCAGCCCGACGAGGGCCAGCAGCACGAACACCGCCGCGAACACGGCTCCCTGGGCGCTGAACGGCCCGGCCCCGCCCAGCCACCAGCTGCCCAGCGGGGCCGCCAGCAGCCGGTGGCTGAGCAGCGAGTTGCGCGTCCCGGCCACGGAACGGGACAGGAACAGCCGGTACATCAGGCTGAAGAACGGCAGCTGCAGCAGCAGCGGCAGGCAGCCGGCGAACATGCTGGTGCCCTCGGTCCGGTACAGCGCGGTGAGCTCCCGGTGCAGCCGCTCTGGGTCCTTGGCGTGCCGCCACTGCAGCTCCTGGACCTTGGGCTGCAGCCGGCTGCGGGCCCGTTCGCCGCGGAACGCGTAGTAGCTCAGCGGCAGCAGCACCAGCCGGACCGCCATGGTGAACAAGACGATGGCCGCCGCCGCGGCCAGGCCGCCGAGCAGCGGCCCGAGGATGGCGGCGAACCAGCAGACGAGGTGGTAGGCGAGGTCGACGGGTATACCGAACAGGACAGACATGACGGAGCACCCTCCAGCGGGTCACGGGACAGGTTGACGGCTGGAGACGGCCGCCGCGCGCCCGCTGGCCCACTGCGGGTGGCCGGGACGCGGCAGGATCAGGCGGCCGCCGGGGCCGCCGAGGGTGCTCTGGGCCGGGCCCGGCCCGGCGCGTCGGGGTCACGCTGCGGCAGGAATCCGGCCCGCCAGGACTTCTCCCGCAGCGCCGCCACCCGGCCGCCCAGCGGGATCGCGGCCGCCGCGGCGGCGATCCGGGCCCCGCCGGCCAGCAGCGCGGCCAGCGTGGCGGTCAGCGTGACCATGGCCAGCAGGACCAGCCCTGGCGACGGCCTCGGGCCGGCCAGCAGGGCCACCAGGCTCAGCAGCGTCAGCACGCTGAGCAGCGCGGCGTACGGGCCGCCCAGGTAACCGGACTGGCCGGCCAGGGCCCGCGCACGCAGCGACGCCGGGTTCACGGTTCAAGCGTACGCCCGCGGGGCCCCGGGCCGGCCGGCCCGATGACCGGCAGCCCGGCCGGCGCGCCGTGGCTGATCAGCCGGTCCACGGTCGCCTGATCCAGGTGCCCGGCGACCAGGTCGGCCAGCGTGTCCAGCCGGGCCTGCCGGGCGGCGGCGAAGCTGGTGCCCGGCCGCGGGGTGAAGTCCCGCCCGGCCAGCGCGGCGACCTCGGCCAGGAACGCCTGCCGGAAGCGGTCGCTCTCCAGCGTGCCGTGCCACGCGGTGCCGAACACGGCGGCCGACCGGCAGCCGCCCGGGAACGGGCCGGCTGGCCCGGTGACCCGCGGCACGCCATGGTGGATCGCGTAGCCGGTCACCGGCGCGCCGTACCCGGTGCCGCGCACCTGCCCCAGCACCTTGTCCGGGCCGAACGTCACCCGGACCGGCAGCAGCCCCAGGCCGGCCACCAGGCCAGCCCGGGACTCGACCCGGTCGTCGATCTCGGTGCCGAGCATCTGGTAGCCGCCGCAGATGCCGAGCACCGGCCGGCCCGTGCGGGCCCGTTCGGCCATGACGGCGGCCAGCCCGCGCTCCCGCAGCCAGCCCAGGTCGGCCACGGTGGCCCGGGTCCCGGGCAGGATGACCAGGTCCGCGTCGGCCAGTTCGGCCGGGCCGGCCGCGAACCGGACCAGCACGCCCGGCTCCGCGGCCAGCGCGTCCACGTCCGTGAAATTGCTGATCCGCGGCGTTCGCAGCACGCTCACCCGGAGAACTTCCTTACCGAACGCCCCCTGGTGGTGCGCCATCCCCGGCGGCCGCGCGGTGTCGAGTGAAAGCGAATCCTCCGCGTCCATGGCCAGCCCGTCGCGCCACGGCAGCACGCCGAGCACGGGGCGGCCGGCCAGCCCGGCCAGCATGTCCAGTCCCGGCTGCAGCAGCCCCCGGTCACCGCGGAACTTGTTGATCACGAATCCGCTGACCAGCGCCTGGTCGGCCGGGCTGAGCAGGGCGAGCGTGCCGTACAGCGCGGCGAGCACGCCGCCCCGGTCGATGTCGCCGACCACGATTACGGGCAGCCCGGCCGCCCGGGCCAGGCCCATGTTGGCGATGTCACTGTCCCGCAGGTTGATTTCTGCCGGGCTGCCCGCGCCCTCGCAGATGACCACGTCGTACTCGGCCCGCAGGCTGGCCAGACTGTCCAGCGCCACGGCGCGCAACCGCTTGGCACGCTCCCGGTAGCCAGCCGCGCCCGCTTCCCCGGCCGGCTGGCCGAGCACGATGACGTGGGTGCGGGTGTCGCTGCCCGGCTTGAGCAGTACCGGGTTCATCCGCGTGTCCGGCTCGATGCCCGCCGCCGCGGCCTGCATGGCCTGGGCCCGGCCGATCTCCGCGCCACCAGCGGTAACGTAGGAATTGAGTGACATGTTCTGCGCCTTGAACGGCGCCACCCGGACACCGCGCCGGGCCAGCGCCCGGCACAGACCGGCGGTGAGCATGCTCTTCCCGGCGTCCGACGTGGTCCCGGCCACGAGTAGCGCGCCCCGCACCGTCACCCCAGTGACCCTATCGATGTGTCCGGCACGTGACCTTGGCCGTGCACAATGATAGGTCCGGCGCCGGTAGCTCAGCTGGATAGAGCGGCTGCCTTCTAAGCAGCGGGTCGCGGGTTCGAATCCTGCCCGGCGCACTCAAAAACCCAGTTCAGAGCCGTGGTTGGAGCCCGTGCAGGCGGATCCAAGATCATTTGACCGCCATCTGACCGTCGTCGTGAACGTGGAGCGCTGGCACCAGGCCGCACAGATCGGCCCCAGATGACAGGCCGCATGAGGGCGATGTCCCCGCTCGATGAACGCGCCAGTGTCCGACGGCTCAGGCCGGGACACAGGCTGCCTCCCGCGCTGACTGCTAGTCGCGGAAGACCTGCCGACCCATGATGTGTGGCCGACGCCGACTACGTACAGTGAGCGCTTCGGTTCTGGTCTGACTTCGCAGTAATACGCTCGCCAGTTCGCGCCTCCACTGATGAGCCTGGCCACCTCGCTGGCGAGGAGCGTGACCGCGGCCGTTGATGCTGGGGCTGGCCCGCGGCGGCGGCCCGGGGCAGCTCACCGGTGAGCTGATCGGCCAGGTCGCGCGGGTCGTCCGGCCGGTGCGCCCGGGCGGGCACAGGCAGGCTCTGGAAGCCTGCCGGGCCGGCATCGAGCGGTGGGTGAAGCAGGACCTGACGGTCGTGAAGATCGAGGTGCTGCCCTCGGGGCGGCACACGCCCCAAGGCCGAAACCCTGTCTTGACCCGGGCCAGGATCGGCCCTCGCAGGAAAGGGACTGATCTTATGGACAGCTCGCAGGCGGTGGCGGTGTCCGACTCGGACTGGTTGACCCGGCGGGTGCAAGGAAGGTGGACGGGACCAGGAACACAATGAAGTGCACCCATCGAACCGCCCAGATCGGCAGTATATGGCGCGGCGATCTCCGAGCGGCCGTCGCCCGCTCGGATCAGCGCAAGTTATGCACCAGGAAGTGCCTCCACGATCGACTCAACCGCGTCGAAGGGCGCACGCAGCGCACCCCGGAGGTGGTGCCGCCCGGCCAGAAACCCCGGTGAGTTGTAACTCACTGACACCGCTCCGTTCCCGTCCGCCCAGACCAGCACCTTGAGCGGGATATCCAGCGCAGCAAGCGGCGCCGCGAGCATCACCGCCGCGCCCACCGCCGGCTTCCCGAACATCACGAGTTTCGAGTCGGGCATCTGCACACCAGCTCGTCCGGCAACGCCGCTGTGATCAATGACGTTGAACACCGTGAAGCCCCGATCCGCCATCAGGCGGCTCAGCCCGTCGATGGTCTGTGCGACGGACTTGCTGCTGGGTTTGGTGATGACCCCGTCCGAAGCTTGCGTGCTATCTGGCATCAGGCTTCCTTTCGAAGTGAGGCGCGGTTGTGCCCGGCCGCGAGAGCAGGTCGTTGTCTGATTCTCGTTCAAGAATGCGTGCTCGCCCGCGGCGAGGAAAACCCCGTAAACCGTCGCGATCGTGGCGGCGCACCCGCAATAGTCCCCGGCACCCACACGACCAAGGGGCCAGATCCGGCGACTCGATGCGCGCCTGTCAGCCCGCGGCCACTCACGGACCGTTAACAGTCACTCCATCTGACACGGTGGTAGGTCGCCGACTCCAGATCGGCCAGGACGGCGGAGCAGTCAGCGCCCGTGGTTCGGGATCCTTTTCGTCAACCAGTGCACGGCCCAGAAATGACCAGTGAGTATGACCGGTTCGGCGAGCTCTCCGGGTGGGCGAGTGTGGGCGGGTCCGCACATGGCATCCGGCCCGCCGCCGGACGCCGAGGGAGGCACGCCATGACGAACCCAGGGACGGTTGACCTTGCCCATTACTTTCCAGCGTGGCTGAACAACCTAGCCGACGACGTGACACTCGAGGGCTCGATGATGGACGGCTTCGTGCAGGGCCCGGACACGGTGCGGACCGTGGTGGTGGCGATCCGCGAGCTGTATGACTACCAAGAGTTCAACTCGGTCGGCCCGTACGGCGAGAACGGCTGGATCGAGGACTACACCGCAGGGGTCCGGGGCGAGCCGATCCGCAACATCACCCTCGTCACGAGCAACACGGCCGGGCGTGCGCAGCGCATTGTGGGCAACTACCGCCCCCGGAGCACTCTGCTGGTCTTGTCCCGGCTGCTGGGCGAGAAGTTCGCCGGCACCCCGATAGCCGGGCACTTCGTCACGAGCGAGTCCTGAGATAGGGGGACCCCATGACCTCATCTGCCATCCCGGAAGGCCCTGGCTCGGTCTTCGGGGCACCGCACCTGCCGGAAGGGTTCACCGGCATGTTCACCAGCCGGTATGTCGACACCGGGGACCTGCGCCAGCACGTGGTCACCGGCGGCGAGGGCCCGCCGTTGCTGCTGCTGCACGGCTGGCCCCAGACCTGGTACGCCTGGCGGCTGGTGATGCCGGCGCTGGCGCGTGACTTCACCGTGATCGCGCCCGACCAGCGCGGGTGCGGGCTGTCCGGCAAGCCCGAGGACGGTTATGACACCGGCAGGCTGGCCGGCGACATGGTCGCGCTGATGGACGCGCTGGGCCACGACCGGTTCGCCGTGGTCGGCCATGACACCGGCATGTGGATCGGCTACGCCCTGGCCGCCGACCACCCCGGCCGGGTGGAGCGGCTGGCGGTCGCCGAGACTCCACTGCCCGGCGTGTCCCCGTCCCCGCCCCTGTTCGCCAACGCGCACCTGAACAACGCGCTATGGCACTTCGCGTTCAACCGGCTCGCCGCGGTCAACGACCAGCTCGTCACCGGCCGGGAAGAGATCTACTTCGGCTGGCAGTTCGCCACCAAGGCCGCCCGGCCACTGCCGGGCTACGCGGTCCAGCATTACATCGGCACGCTGGCCGCCGACCCCGTTGCGCTGCACGCCAGCTTCGCGATCTACCGCACGCTCGATGCCACCATCGCGCAGAACCAGCAGCGCAAGACCCAGCGGCTGCCGATGCCCGTGCTGGGCATCGGCGGCGAGAAGAGCCTAGGCGGCCAAGTCGCGGACACGATGAAGCTCGCCGCCGACGATGTGCAAACCCTGGTCGTCCAGGGCTGTGGGCACCATCCCCCCGAGGAGGCTCCGGGGGAGACCCTGGCCGCGCTGACAGTGTTCCTGGCCCCGTACCGCGAATGCTTCACGGAAGGAGCCACGCCATGCTGATCAAGCCCAGGTTGGCCGCCGCCGCGGCGGTGCTGACCCTGGCTGGCGGGCTGAGCACGCTGGCAGCAGCGCCGGCGAGTGCGGCCACTCCGCAGTGCGGCGCGAGCTGCATTGAGGTCTACAGCGCCAAATTCGCCACTCCAGCGAGCCTCGGTTTCGTGGAGACCGTGCTGCTGGGGATCCCAGTGCGCGGGGTGCCGACCGAGGTGCGCCGGGCCAGCAGCTCGAATCCGGCCGAGGACCTGATTGTTCCTCTCGGCGCCACGGTGCCGGTCTCTCAGTACTACGCGGACGGCATGGTCTCAGCCGCTGTCAACGAGCACTACGGTAATGAGCCCGCTGTGCAGATCGAGTACGCGCCGTACGGCCACGCCACCGGGCTATGCACGGCGGTGGCCGTCACCGCCTACCAGGACGAGGGCTTGAGCCTGCAGCCGTGCAGCGCCCCGGGCACCACGGTGTGGATCATCGACACCGTCGATGCGTCCTCGTCCAGCGCCTTCCCGATCATCAACGGATCGGACACCGACTTCGTCCAGCCGTACGCGATGTCCATCCTGGGCAACCCGGGGCACCATCTGTTCACGCCGATCATCCTGCAGCACCTGACCGGCAGCCCCGGGAGCGAGCCCGCGAACCAACTGTGGGGCGACCACTTCGGGCCTGTTTCCTGATCGAGCCAGCCAGGCCAGCTCACCGCCGAACAAGGAGACTCATGTCTGGCACGGAAGACCCGGCGGGCGGGACAGCGATCCGCCCGTTTACGATCCCCACGGTGGCCGATGCGGAACTCGACGAGCTGCGTGCGCGTATCGCCGCGACCCGCTGGCCCACCACGGAACTCGTCGCCGACCGGTCACAGGGCGTGCAGCTGGCGACGATCCAGGAACTCGCCCACTACTGGATGACCGATTACGACTGGCGCGAGTGCGAGGCCAGACTGAATGCGGTGGCGCAGTTCAAGACCGAGATTGACGGGATGGACGTCCACTTCATCCATGTCAAGTCGCAGCACGAGGACGCACTGCCGCTGATCATCACCCATGGCTGGCCCGGCTCGGTCATCGAGCTGCTCGGGGTCATCGACCCGATCACCAACCCGACCGCGCACGGCGGGGCGGCCGACGAGGCGTTCGACCTCGTGGTGCCGTCCATGCCTGGCTACGGCTTTTCCGGCAAACCGGCCGAGGTCGGCTGGGATCCGGGCCGCATCGCGCAAGCGTGGGCAGAGCTGATGCGCCGCCTCGGCTACACCCGCTACGTCGCCCAGGGCGGCGACCAGGGCGCCTGGGTCACCGACCAGATGGGCCGCCAGGCACCCGAAGGCCTGATCGGCATCCACTTGAACCTGCTCGTTACGACGCTGGACGGCGCCGCGCTGCCGACCGAAACCGAGCAGGAACGCGCGGCGGCCGAGGCGCGCAAGGAATTCATGACCAACGGCTTCGGATACTTCCTGGAGCAGGCCACGCGGCCGCAGACGATCGGCTACGCCCTGCTGGATTCACCCCTCGCCCTGGCGGCCTGGATGCTCGACCACGACACCGACAGCTATGACAAGATCTCCCGTGCCTTCACCAGCGGGCAGCCGTCCGGCGGTCTCACCCGGGACCACATCCTGGACAACGTCACCGTGTACTGGCCGACCGGCACCGGGGCCTCGGCGGCCCGGTCGTACTGGGAGCACGGACGAGCCCAGGCCCTCGCGGCCGGGCAGACTCCCCCGCCGGTCAAGCTCCCAGTCGGCTTCACGGTCTTCCCTGGTGAGTCCTTCCGCGCCCCCCGCAGCTGGGTCGAGCAGGGCTACCCAACCCTCAGCTACTTCCACGAGGCCGACAAGGCCGGCCACTTCGCCGCCTGGGAAGAACCCGAGCTATTCGCGACCGAGATCCGGGCTGCGTTCAAGCCGCTGCACAAATAGTGGCAAGGTCGGCCAACGTCCGGTAGGCCGCGGACCTCACGTCCACCTCGATCAAAGCGAACCAGCGGTGGCGCCGCCGACCAAGCGGCGCCACCGCGACCGCCGAGGCAAGGAGATGCACATGTCTACCACAATCGAAACCCCGGCGGGCGCAGCAGCGATCCGGCCGTTCACGATTCCCGAGGTCCCCGAGGCGGAACTGGACGCGCTGCGCGCGCGTATCGCGGCTACCCGCTGGCCCGACCGGGAGACCGTCACCGATGATTCGCAAGGCGTGCCCCTGGCGATGCTCCAGGACCTCGCGGACTACTGGGCGGCCGATTACGACTGGCGCAGATGCGAGGCGAAGCTGAACGCCCTGCCGCAGTTCGTGACCGAGATTGACGGGCTCGACGTCCATTTCATCCACGTTCGCTCGCAGCACGCGGGTGCGCTGCCACTCATCGTCACGCACGGGTGGCCCGGCTCGATCATCGAACAGCTCAAGATCATCGGGCCGCTCACCGATCCCACGGCTCACGGTGAGAGCCCATCGGACGCGTTCGATCTGGTGATCCCGTCGCTGCCGGGATATGGGTATTCAGCCAAGCCGACGGACACCGGATGGGATCCGGAACGCATCGCGCGGGGCTGGGTCGTGCTGATGAGCCGCCTCGGGTACCAGCGCTTCGCAGCGCAGGGCGGCGATTGGGGCGGGGCCGTCGCGAACGCCATGGGCCGGCAGGCGCCTCCGGAGTTGCTCGGCATTCACGTCAACTTCCCTGGCACGGTTCCGCCCGACGTGGCCAAGGCGCTGCAGTCCGGAGCCCCGCCGCCATCCGGTCTGTCAGCGGACGAGAGGCACGCCTACGAACAGCTGACCACCTTGTATGCGAAGCGGCGCGCCTACGCCGGCATGATGGGCACGCGCCCGCAGACGCTGTATGGACTGGCGGACTCGCCCGTTGGCCTGGCCGCCTGGCTGCTTGACCACGGCGACGGGTGGGGCCAGCCAGCGGCGCCGGTCACCTCGGCCGTGCTCGGCCACACCAGCCACGGCCACCCTGCGGGTGACCTCACCCGAGACGACGTCCTGGACAACATCACGCTTTACTGGCTGACCAACACTGCGGTCTCCTCGGCTCGCT
>Ga0335079_10000131_pt1 | contig 86686 bp, 72 predicted proteins | sample Lox_Sample_33_FD_206719 | JGI IMG/M metagenome (GOLD analysis project Ga0335079, IMG submission 206719) | Soil microbial communities from Loxahatchee National Wildlife Refuge, Florida, United States - Lox_Sample_3.3 | ecosystem: Environmental > Terrestrial > Soil > Wetlands | place: USA... | reverse complement strand
TGAGTACCGAGGACGGGAAAAAGAAAATGGTCGCTGAAAAAGGAAAGATGCTCCTCGAGATCGTTGCGCCGAGCCGCCAGGTAGTCAGGTCGGAGCGTGTCGATGAAGTCATAGCGCCGGGCAGCGAAGGCGAGTTCGGCGTTCTGCCGGGCCACACGCCCTTCCTGACCACGCTCAAGATCGGCATGCTTTCCTACCGGGAGGGCGCGAACTGGCATCATCTGGCCGTCGATTGGGGATACGCGGAGGTCGGAGCGGACCGCGTCGTGATCCTGGCCGAGGGCGCCGACCGCGCCTCTGATATCGATCTCGCCGAGGAGCGGATCGCGAAGGAACGGGCCGAAAAGGCCCTGAGCGAGAAGCTTGAGCAGAAGGACTACGAGAAGGCCCGCGTCGACCTGCTCCGGGCCATGATCAGGATACAGGTCGCCGAACAGCACGGCCAAAAATAGCCGGAGCAGGCTCCGCATCAATCGAATTGTCCAGAAGGCAGACCCCGGTCTGCCTTCTGTTTTTTCTCCCCTGCCCGCCCCCTGCCAAATGGCTCTTGCATATTTGCCTGAAAAGCAGTACACTTCGTTCGCTGCATCATTTTGACATAATCCCCGCGGCCCGAACGGGTCCCGGTACAAGGGAGTTGATCATGAGAACCATTCCTGCTGTTGCTTTCGCAATCATTGTTACCCTGGCATCCGCCGCCGCACCGGCCAAGCCCGTGGACGCAGCGGCGCCCTCCCCCGGCACAGCGATGCCGTCCCCGTCGGAGCGGTCCGGTGAAGGTGCGCTTTCCGGCAAGGTTGTTGAGACCATGAACGCGGGCGGATACACCTATGTCTGCGTCCAGAAGAGCGGGAAAAAGACCTGGGTCGCCGTACCGGAGACGCAGGTGAAGGTCGGCGAGAATGTGACGTTCCAGCCCGGACAGGAGATGAAGGGTTTTACGAGCAAATCGCTCGGAAGGTCCTTCGACTCCATCATTTTTTCGGGCGGCATTGCGAACGAAGCATCGGCCGGCGACCAGGGTAAAACGGTCGACACGAACCACGGCGGAAGCAAGGCAGCCGTCGTCAAGACAACGGAGAAGATCAAGGTCGAAAAAGCCGAGGGCGCAAACGCGTACACGGTGGCAGAGATCTTCGCACAGAAGGCGAAGCTGGACCAGAAGACCGTGGTGGTCAGGGCCAAGGTGGTGAAGGTCTCGGCGAACATCATGGGGAAAAACTGGATCCATCTGCAGGACGGCACCGGCGACGCGTCCAAGGGAACCAACGATCTCGTTGCCACATCCGATGACCGGCCTGAAGTGGGGGTCGTGGTCACGGCGAAGGGAACGGTTGCTAAGGACAAGGACTTCGGTGCCGGATACAAGTACACCGTGATCATGGAGAAGACCAGTATCCAGAAGTGATGCCGGACAGAAGCACAGAGCACTTTCAGAAGCCCCGTGCCCGGCACGGGGCTTTTTTTATCGGACGGCAGGGGATGGGCGACGGGCCGACGCCCGCCGTCGGAGTTTACTTTTGCCGTTGAATCGGGCATAATGATCGCACCGTCGGGGACGGGATGCGGGGGCATCATCAACCAGCGGACCCATTGCGGGCATCAGGCGGTTCACGGTTCGCCATCAGCGGGCATCACGAAGGAGATCGAGATGAAGAGTGGAACGAAGAATGCAAAATTGAACGCCTGGGTGAACGAGGTGGCGGACCTGTGCAAGCCCGACGCGCTCTACTGGTGCGACGGGTCGAAGGCGGAGTACGACCGGATGATGACGCTCATGCAGGAGCGAGGCATGGCGATCCCGCTCCCGAAGAGGCCGAACAGCCATCTCTTCCGCACCGACCCCAGCGATGTCGCACGCGTCGAAGACCGCACCTATATCAGCACGCGCTCGCAGGACGAGGCAGGCCCGACGAATAACTGGGTCAGGAGCGACGACCTCAAGAAGACCATGCTCGGCCTGTACCGCGGCTGCATGAGGGGCCGAACCCTGTACGTCATTCCGTTCTCCATGGGGCCCGTCGGTTCGCCCATCTCCAAGATCGGCGTGGAGATCACGGACAGCCCCTACGTGGTCTGCAACATGCACATCATGACCAGGGTCGGCGCGAAGGTGCTCGAGGTCCTCGGCGAACAGGGCGAGTTCATCCCCTGCCTCCACTCCATCGGCGCGCCGCTCGAGAAGGGACAGAAGGACTCCCTGTGGCCCTGCGCGCCCATCGAACAGAAGTACATCAGCCATTTTCCCGAGGAGAATCTGATCTGGTCCTACGGCTCGGGCTACGGCGGCAATGCCCTGCTCGGGAAGAAGTGCCTCGCCCTCCGGATCGCCTCGAACATCGCGAGGAAGGAAGGCTGGATGGCCGAGCACATGCTGATCCTGAGGCTCACCAGCCCCGCGGGCAGGCGCTATCACATCGCGGCGGCGTTCCCCTCGGCCTGCGGCAAGACGAACCTGGCCATGATGCAGCCTTCGCTCAAGGGCTGGAAATGCGAGTGCATCGGCGACGATATCGCCTGGATGAAGATCCGCGGCGACGGGAGGCTCCATGCCATCAATCCCGAGAGCGGCTTCTTCGGCGTGGCTCCCGGCACCTCCTACGACACGAACCCCATGGCCATGGACACGCTCAAGCGGGACGTCATCTTCACGAACTGCGCGCTCACGGACGACGGCGACGTTTGGTGGGAAGGCATGACCGAGAGTTCGCCTTTCCATACGATCGACTGGAAGGGACGCGACTGGACGCCCGCGAGCACGGAGGACGCGGCGCACCCGAACGCCCGCTTCACCGCGCCGGCGCGGCAGTGCCCGGTCATCTGCCCGGACTGGGAAGACCCCGAGGGCGTGCCCATCGACATCTTCATCTTCGGCGGCAGGAGGAGCAGCGTGGTTCCTCTCGTGTACGAGGCCGTGTCCTGGGACCACGGCGTGTTCCTGGGCGCCACGGCCGCCTCGGAGACGACTTCGGCGAACATCGGTGCGGTCGGCAACCTGCGGCGCGATCCCTTTGCCATGAAGCCCTTCTGCGGCTATCACATGGGTGACTATTTCCATCACTGGCTCAGCATGGGCGACCGGTTGGGGTCCAAGGCCCCGCGGATCTTCTATGTCAACTGGTTCCGCAAGAGCGGCGAGGGCAAGTTCCTCTGGCCTGGGTTCAGCGACAACAGCCGCGTGCTCAAGTGGATGTGCGAGCGCGTGGACGGCACGGCAGGGGCCAGGGAAACGCCGATCGGTCTCATGCCGAAGGAGGGAGACCTCGATCTCAGCGGTCTCTCGATCCCTGCGGGAAGCATGAAGGCCCTGATGGACGTGGACCTCTCAGCATGGAAGGCCGAGATCCCGGACATCGAGCAGCACTTTGCGGTGTTCGGGAACCGGCTGCCGGATCGGCTCAAGAAGCAGCTCGAGGAGATGAGGAAACGGCTTCGTTAGTCCGGCATGATCACCCGGGCGCCTGTTGACCGGAGGGCGCCGAGTCACCGATTTTCACGGGACCGAAGGGGCAGGGCCACGAATTTTTTACAGGGGTTTGTCCCCGCGTCCACCTGTGCTAAATTGTTAGCAGCAGCTATTTCTTCTCTTCGGGTCAGCACGTCGGAAGGTATCTATGGATCCTTCATCGGAACGGATTGCATCATCTCTGCGCACCGAAACACCCGCCCGGCAGAAAGCGCTCGTGAACGTACTGGGCGTGGTGTACCTCCATATGAAGACCGAGGACGGCGGCGACCTCTACCTCACCCGGTACGCCGAACCCCACCAGGAGCACCTCGACATCCAGAACTGGTACGAAGAAGACTGGTTCACGCAGAACCGCGTCAGGCTCCTGGGCACCAGCTCGGTGTACCGCGTCCCGACGCGTCCCGTGGCGGGGACGAGTCTCGACCTCGTGGTCAAGAACTGCCGCGTGGGCGAGGACGTCCCGATCAACACGCACACGCTTGAGGACTTTGTGAGCGCAGAATTCAACAGCCCCTGGGAGGAGTTCGCCCTGGTCATGGAGATGGCGGACAAGCAGGTCGGCCAGCGGCTCGAGTGGATCAGGGCGCAGCGGCCCCTGGCCATCTACGTGCCGCCCCAGCGGATGCAGCTCTGGCAGAGCGGACGGTCCCGGGCGAAGATCAACCGCATCCGCGCGCGCCATCCCGGCGTCGATCTCGACATTCTGAAACAGTACAAGCTCGTGTACGAATGGATCCGCGGCAAGAACCTCATCGAGATCTTCGAACACATCAAGCTCGAGCTCCCCGACATCGTGCACCACCTGCAGGCTATGCAGAAGAAGGCCTTCGACGACCTGAGCAAAAAAGGCTACCACATGGCCGACATGAAGCCGGAGCACGTCATTATCCATGAGGACGACTGCGAGCGCATCGAAGAGGCAGGCAGGCACAGGGGCCCCGACGCGGCACAGCAGCAGGTGGACGCCCTTTACCGGCTGCTGAACGGCGGGAACTATTCCGTGATCGACTACGAGCTGCTGTTCCGCACGCCCGAACACGAGGACCGGGTCAAGGCGTCGCGGCGCCACTCCTACCTGGATGACGTCCGCGACCGGCTCAAGCCGACGCCCCTCCCGCAGCACCTCTCGCGCACCGAGATCTTCGGCGTTCCCTACATCGCCGGCCACGCGGAAAGCACCGGCGGCCGCATGTGGGTCGTGGGGAGGAACGCGAGGCTCTTCGACTACTTCCTCCCCGAGCGCTGGCGCAAGACGCCGTCCCTCAGCCTGTCCGACACGAACGAGGTCTTCTACACGGTCACGAAGGACAACATCCACCTCGTCTGGAAGACCTCCCGCGTGGGCGAGTTCCCGGCAGATGCCAAATACAGCAGGGAGGAGGTAGAGAAGATCAGGCGCTTCGGGATCAACAGCCCCTTCGAGGAGTTCGCCCTCTCGCAGGCTCTGAACGCGCTGGGGGTCCATGCGGTCTATGTGCGCGCGGTCTACATGACGGGAAGCCTCAAGGTCGAACTGTCGAGCGATCCGCGGAAGTACCGGTCCCATGCGGAGATCGTCGACAGCGATGGCAATCCCGCCTTGGATGCGCAGCACAACTACATCACGATCCGCGGCTATTACAACGGCCCCGACGAATGGGTGTCAGAGCACGAGGAGACGTCGCTGCTCACGCCGATCGACCTGCAGCGCGCCGTCCGCAGGAACATCATCACAGAAGCGGAAAGCGCCGGCAATCTCGAAAAGGTCAAGGAGCGGCTGCGGGCGGTCGGCTATGACGGGTCGCTCCTGAAGGAGAACGACCTCCTGCTCGCCCTCGACTCGCGGGGGCAGGTCGTGAGAGAGAAGGATGGACAGCCGGACGTCATTATCTGCAATTTCGAGATCCTTTGGAAGACGGCCTAGCCGGGTCGGGAACGGCAGCGATAGAAGAAGATGCCTGGCGCGCTCCGTCTCCCAGGGGGAGGGGCTCTCCGGTGCGCGGCTCTCCCGGCGGTGCTCACGCATGAGAAGGTCGATCATGAAAAAAATCCTGCCGCTCCTGGCCGTCCTGCTGCTCTGCGGCTGCAACGCCCAAAGAACCATGCTCTATCATCCCAGCTCCCATATGCCTTCCCCGGCGGCGCTCGCTGCCGACCGCATCCAGTTCTGGCCGTCCGGCGGGAGCGGCTATCGGGGCTTCATCGGAACAGCCCCGATCGCGGCTGTCAAGGGTACGATCGTCGTCTTTCATGGCAATGCCGGGAACGCGGCCGACAGGGCGTACTACGTGAATCCCCTTTCCGTACTCGGGTACCGGGTGGTCCTCGCTGAATATCCGGGATACGGAGCGCGTGCGGGAAAACCGGGCGAAGCGTCATTTGTGAGTGACGCGCTTGAGACGGTGCGCCTGGCCTATGAACGCTACGGGAAACCTGTCTACCTGCTGGGCGAATCCCTAGGTTGCGGTGTCGCGGCTGCGGTCGCCGGGAATAAGCCTTCTCTCATCGACGGCATCCTGCTCATCACGCCCTGGGACACACTCCTGTCCGTTGCTCAGGAAAAATTCCCCTGGCTTCCCGTCCGGCTCATCGTGAGTGACGCCTATGACAGCGTCGGGAACCTTAAGGCCTACCAGGGGCGCATCGCGGTTGTCGGAGCCGAGAACGACAGGGTGATCCCGATACACCATGCGAGAGCACTCTATGACGCGCTGCCGGGACGCAAACGGATGTGGACGATCAAAGGAGCCGGACATAACGACTGGCTGGATGCTGTTGATCTTGTCTGGTGGCGGGAGATCATTGGTTTTGCAGCAGGGAGCAATGGGGGTGAAGCGGCAGGAGACAGGGCAGTATGACGGGAACATAGACGGGCGATGACCAGTAACGTGCGCGGAAGGACACCGGGCAGCTCAAAGACGAGTCACAGGACCTTGTTCAAAGCTCAGCCGCCACGTTCGGCAGTTTCATGACGGACAGGGAATTCACCTGGTTCCATGAAAACCTGAGCAAGGCAAAGGCGCTGCTGATCTTCCCGAAGATCATCAAGGCGGGATTCTTCTGGGCAGGCTCGGGCGGGAACGGTGTGCTGGTCGTCCGGGACGAGCGGACCGGAGAATGGAGCCAGCCTGTGTTTTACTCGATCGGGTCGGTCAGCTTCGGTCTCCAGATCGGCGCTGAGGATGCCGAGGTGATCATGTTCGCCATGAGCAGGAAGGCGATCGATTCGCTCTATGCTTCTTCCTTCAAGTTCGGAGCGGAAACGTCTGTTGCCGCAGGGCCGCGCGGCCTGGGCGCGAAAAAAGTGCTGACGGCGGACTTCATCTCCTTTGCCAAGGCGCGGGGCCTGTACGCAGGGCTGGACCTGGAGGGCTCGGGTATCATGGTCCGGGATGACCTGAACAGAGCCTACTACGGAAAAGAACTGCGACCGATCCAGATCATCCTGGAACGGACCGTAAGCAATGAGCATTCAAGAACGCTCCTGGATGCGCTGAAAAAGGCGGGAAAGTGATCCCGCCGCAAAGCGCGATTTCATACCATTCCATCCGGCATGCCCCGCATGCAAGAAGGGAGATCCCGGCAACCGAGTTCCGGGATAGTCCGCAAGATCAACAAACATGGCCGGGATCACCTCGCGGCCTTGTTTTTTTCGCCCTCTCCAGCATGCCCTTTCGGCTGCCTTGAGCAACTGCTATTTCGATTTGCGCAGAAGCCTTTCTTCTGTTAAACTTCGGTTGACTTACGTATGAAGCCAGTGGCCGCCGTTCCTCGGCGGGTAGCCATCCAATTTCAGCGCGCAATCCGGAGCTGGACCCATGGAAGAAAAAACAGCTGGTTCGAACAAGGGATACCAGAAACAGGTCAAGAAGGAAGTGGCGCAGCCGAAGCCGAAGAAGAACGTCACGCCCGATTACTCTTCTCCGCTGGCGAAGAAGTGGCCCGCCCTCATTGAAGCGATCGAGAAGGGCGATGCCGGGGCCGTCCAAAAGCTGATTGAAGAGGGCCTCAATGTGAACCTGGCGCGCTCCGGCGTCACGCCGCTGATGGTCGCCGCTTCGAAAGGCCAGGAAGAGATCGCCCGGGTCATCATCGAGGCCGGCGTGAACATCAACGAGAAGAATGATGACGGATGGAACGCACTGCACAAGGCGGCTCATGACCAGCCGGGCACCGGGATCGTCGAGCTCCTGCTGGAATCAGGCATCGACAGCGAAGCAAAGGACCGCTCCGGCAAGACCGCGCTCATGCTGGCCGAGGAGCGGAAGCACGGTGACATCGTACGCGAGATCAAGAAACACCAGGGACAGTTGCAGACCGACGCCAAGGAGTGGACGGCATTCCTGCACACGGCCGAGGGAAAACCCTTTCGGCTGAAGGGGCGACTCGATACGTTAACCTCCTACACGCCTCTGTGGTGGCTGCCCCTTGCAGCTCTGGGCGGCGCCGGACTTGTCGCCGGTTTTTTTCTCGGCATGGTGAGGTCAGTCGTCGTTGGAGCGATAGCAGGCCTTCTGGTTGTCGCCGGCTACTATCTGCGGATGACGATGCTCCGGAAGTATCTCGAAAAGGTCGGGCCCCTGCCTGAGCTGGATATCCACCTGCTGCGCCAGAAGAGGAGGACCGGGGAGCCGATCATGGCCCCGGGAGCGCGCAGGATACCGGAGGCCGCCGATGAACTGTTGCCGGCATCACCGGATCTGTCGGAGGGCTCATCCCCGTCCGAAACAGGTGTATTGACCGCATCTGTTGAAGATGCGGAACTTCGGGCGCCATCCGGGTTTTTCAGGAAAGTAGACCTGAAGAACGTCGTGTTCGCGGGGCTCGCGATCGTCCTTATCGCCCTCCTTGCCTTTGCCGCGGTGAAAAAGGAATCCCTCGCGAAGTGGTATTTCACGAAAAAGCTGCAGCACAGGGGCATTCCCCTTACCGGGCGGGCGTTCCTGGATGCGGTGTCGAAGAATGACGGGGAGGCGCTGGAACTGTTCATCAAGGCCGGTATCGCGGGCGACGCGACGAACGATAAGGGGCAGACAGGGCTCATCATTGCCGCCGAACAGGGACATGCGGAACACCTCCACCAACTCGTCAGGCTGACCCCTGCCCTGCTCGATCAGCCGGATGCGAGCGGAATGACGCCCCTGATGACGGCTGCGTACAACGGCCATGAAGAATTCGTCCAGTCACTCGTGGAGTCCGGCGCGGATGTCAACCATATCGTCCAGGGTCAGGAGGGCGCGGCCTCTGCACTGCAGGCTGTGCTGGACGCCCCCGATTTTCAGGAAGAGCATTTGCGGATCATGCAATATCTCCTGCAAAAAGGAGCCGATGTGAAGGGGCGGAACGCTGCGGGCCGTTTCCCCCTGCAGTTTGCCGCTGCTCATGACCGCCTTGAGGCCGCGATGGAGCTCAGGGAAAAAGGGGCGGACGTGAATGATGCCGATCTCAGGGGGGAGACAGCCTTGCGGGTGGCCGCCTGCAGCGGATACACGGATTTCATCACGTTCCTCATAGACCAGGGGGCTGACGTGAAGACCGCGACCGCCGACGGTCAGACCCCGCTCATGTGCGCCGCCCATGAGGGCCATGTTGACAGCGTTACAGCGCTCATCGCCAGGGGAGCGGACATCAACGCAAAGGCCGCGCAGGGATCGACGGCCTTGACCGAAGCCTCTCTGGCCGGCAACGGGGAGATCGTAAAACTGCTTTTGGAGAAGGGGGCGGACCCCGGCTCTGGATATGTTCCTGAGCCGTACCGGGCCCTGAAGGGGAGCGTTGTTGCGATCAATGTAAAAAGGAGGGCAATGCGTGATGTGCTGAAGCGCATCGCCGATGCCGCCGCCCAGGACGGCTACACGATCAAATATGATCCAGCCCTGAATCAGAAAACCACACTGGCGGTGAGAGCACCGTGGAACGTGGTCCTGAACAAGCTGGCGAATAAAGATCATTTGTTCCTGCTCATCAAGGAAAAAGAGGTCCAGATCGTACCTTTTCATACGCCGGTGATCAGGTAAAGGCCTGAATGGTCCACGGGACCTGCAGCCTGCCTGCCCGATAGCGAATGCCCCTTCCAGTACAAGACTCCCTCCCCTTGCCAGATAGACGCTCCCCGGCGAATAATGTACCGCTCCGTCACGTCCTTGCGGACGCAAAGAGTAGCACGCCCGGCCTCGAACTCCCGCCCGACATTGGGGGGCGTTCGCGAGCCTGCGAAGAGGCCGGGGAATACTTCTCCGGCTCTTTTACGGTGATACAATAGAGTCAGGAGATGAGTTTTACCGGATCATCAGCGGCTAACAAGAAGGCAGCCATGAAAAACCAGCAGATCGCGAATATATTCACCGAGATCGCCGAACTCCTCGAGCTGAAGGGCGAGAATGTGTTCCGCATCCGCGCCTACCGGAGGGCCGCGCAGAACATGGACGGACTGTCACGGGACGTCGCCGCCCTGTCCCGGGAGGAGCTGGAATCCATTCCTGGCATAGGCAAGGACCTCGCCGGCAAGATCCATGAGTATCTGGACACGGGGAAGATCGCAAAGCATGAGGAACTGAAACAAGAGATCCCCGGGGGCGTGCTGCAGCTCTTGAGCGTGCCCGGGCTCGGACCGAAGAAGGCGAAGATGCTGTTCGACAGGCTCAAGGTCACGAGCGTCGAAGAACTCGCAGCGGCGATCGACCAGGGCAGGCTGGCGGGCCTGCCGGGCATCCAGAAGAAGACGGTAGAGAACATTCTGAAGGGGATCGACCTGATCAGGCGGGGCACGGAACGCACGCCGCTGGGCCGCGCGCTGCCGCTTGCCCGGGACATTGTCGCACGCATGAAGGAGGGCTCGCCCGTTGACCGGATCGAGATTGCCGGGAGCATCAGGCGATGGAAAGAGACGGTGAAGGACATCGACATCCTTACCACGTCGAAGAGACCCGAGGCCGTGATGGACGCATTCGTGAAGCTTCCGCACGTCAGCCGCGTGCTGGCCCAGGGCGAGACGAAATCATCGGTCATCACCGATGACGGCATCCAGGTGGACCTCCGGGTGGTCGGCGAGGATTCGTTCGGCGCCGCGCTCCAGTATTTCACGGGCGGCAGGCAGCATAATATCAGGCTCCGAGAGATGGCCGTGCGCAAAGGCCTCAAGATCAACGAGTATGGCGTGTTCAGGGAGCCGGGCGAGACGAGGGTGGGCGGGAAAAAAGAAGAGGATATCTACAAGGCGCTCGGTCTGCTCATGATGACGCCGGAACTCCGGGAGGACACGGGCGAGATCGAGGCGGCGCTCGCCGGCCGTCTTCCTGACCTAGTGGCGCTTGCGGATATCAGGGGCGATCTTCACGTGCATACGAACTGGTCCGACGGGAGCCACGACCTCGACACCGTCACCGAGGCCGCCAGGAAAAAGGGATACGAGTACATCGCCGTCACGGACCACACAAAGGGTCTCGGCGTTGCTCACGGCCTCGATGAAAAGAGGCTCACCGACGAGATCAGTCTGATCGATGACGCGAACAGGCGTCTTTCCGGATTCAAAATCCTGAAGGGCACCGAGATCGACATCCGCTCCGACGGCAGGCTTGACCTTCCCGATGACGTGCTGGAACGGCTGGACATCGTCGTGGCCTCGGTCCATTCCGGGCTCGGCCAGACGCAGGACCAGATCACGAAGCGGATCCTTTCAGCGATCAGGAACCCGCAGGTGAGCGTGATCGCCCATCCGACCGGCAGGCTGATCGGAGAGCGCGACGCTTATGCCGTGGACATGGAGGCGGTGCTCCGGGAGGCCGCGAAGTACGGCGTTGCCATGGAGATCAATGCCTATCCGCTCAGGCTCGATCTGAACGATCTGCATGCCAGGATGGCGACAGGGTACGGCGTGCCGTTGGTGATCAGCACGGACGCGCACATCGCGAGCCAGTTCGACAACATGGTCTACGGCGTGGCGACTGCGAGAAGAGGATGGGTCGGGAAGAAAGACGTGCTGAACTCTCTGCCTTATGATGAGCTCAGGGAACGACTCTGGGCCATGCGGGAGAAGAAGTCGGCCCGTGCAGAGGGGGTCAGCGGCCTGGCGCAGACGCCGCCGACAGCCCGGAAAGAAAAGAGAAAGAACAGGGCATGAAAACCCGATCGGCCTTCTTCCCCGTGCGCCGGCGACACGCGAACGGGAAGAGGCCGGAAGCCGGCAATCCGGCCTCTCCGCCCGAGAAGGCAGGAACCGGCGCGTGCTCCGTCGTGACGATCGTCATCCCTACCTGATATCGCAGGGCCGGTAGCGTTCCTCGAGTTCCGCCTCGAGCTTCTTGAAATCTCCCTTGCCCTTGGCCCTGATCACCACCCGCCGGTAGCCTTCCTTTACCCCCTCGTAGGAGGTGAGGATTCCCTGGAGCCGGAAGCCGTGTTTCCTGATGACATCCGCCACGTCCTTGATCGTGCCCGCCCGGTCCCCGATCATGACGCATACGCGGTGGCCGCCGTGGCGCACGCCGGTGATGTCCACGAGGGCCCGGAAGATGTCCTTGTCGGTGATGATGCCGACAAGCCGCTCCTCTTCCAGCACGGGCAGGCAGCCGATGTTCCGGTCCAGCATGATCATGGCGGCCTCCTCCACGGGAGCGTCGGGGCCCGTCGTGGTCACCTTCGTCTTCATGATGTCCCGGACCTTCGTTTTTGCCAGCAGGTAGTGGAGCTCGTAAATGTCGAGGGCCGTGGCCTTGGAAGGGCTGAATTCCTTGATGTCCCGGTCGGACAGGAGCCCCTTGAGCCTGTTGTTCTTCATGACCGGCAGGTGCCTGATCTTATGCTCCTTCATCATCGAGATCGCATCGGAAAGGTAATCGTCGTGGTCAAGGATGATGACCTTCTCGGTCATCCAGTCTGATACGAACATGGGTCACCTCCGGCGGAAATGGCAAATTCAAAATCTCAAAATCCAAACCGCGCTCGAAATGGAATGTAAAAAAGCGTTCATGCGGGTTTGCTCGGGATTTCGACGTGCGAACTTCGATCACGGCGTCCGTCACATTCCCAGATAGGCTTTTCTCACGTGCTCGTTGTCCAGCAGGACCTCGCCCCGGTCCTCGAGCACCACCCTGCCCGTTTCGAGCACGTAGCCGCGTCCCGCGATCTTGAGCGACTGAAACACATTCTGCTCCACCAGCATGACCGTCACGCCCTGCTCCCGGATCCGGTCGATGATCTCGAAAATCGACTTCACCAAGAGAGGGGAGAGTCCGAGCGACGGTTCGTCGAGCAAGAGCAGCGTCGGATCGCCCATGAGTCCCCGCGCGATGGCCAGCATCTGCTGCTCGCCGCCGGACATGGTCCCGCCCAGCTGCTTTTCCCGCTCCTTCAGCCGCGGGAACAGCGCGAACGCCCTGCTTATGTTCTCGCTGCGCTTTTTTCGCGCCCTGCCGCCGTAGGAGCCCATCCTGAGATTCTCGATGACCGACATCTGCGGGAAGATCCTCCTGCCTTCAGGCACCTGGACGATCCCGAGTTCGACCACCTCGTGGGCCTCCAGCCCGGCCAGGTCGACTCCCTCGAAGGTGATGCGGCCAGCGCCGCGCGGCACCAGGCGCGAGATGTTCTTGAGGAGCGTGGATTTGCCCGAACCGTTCGTCCCCACGACCGTGACGATCTCCCCTTCGTGCACCTCGAGGCTCACGTCCCACAGGACCGGGAGGTCGCCGTAGCTGAAGCTCAGGTTCTCCACTTTAAGCATTGCCGGCTCCGAGATAGGCCTGGATCACGGCGTCGTTCGAAACGACCTCCTGGGGATTTCCCTCGACGAGCTTCTCGCCCGAGTTCAGGACCACGATCCGGTCGGAGATGCGCATGATCGCCCGCATATTGTGTTCGATGACGATTTGGGTGATGCCGAGCTTTTTGATGTTGAGGATCAGTCCGATGATCTCCTCGCTTTCGGCCGGGTTGAGCCCGCCCATGACCTCGTCCAGCAGCAGCAGCTTGGGCCGGGTGGAAAGGACACGGGCCACTTCCAGTTTCTTGCGCTCGCCGATGGGCAGGCAGCCCGCGAGGTCGCCGGCCCGGTGGTCGAGCCCGACGGTCCTGACCTGCTCCATGGCCATCGCGCGGGCCTTCGTGAGGGAATTGGTGCGGCACAGGGCGCCGACCATGACGTTGTCCACGACGGTCATCTTGGCGAGCGGCCGCACCTTCTGCCAGGTGCGCGCCATGCCGAGCTTGCACACGGCATCCGGGTGCAAGCCGTTCATGCGCCTGCCGTCGAAGACGATCTCCCCCCGGGATGGAGGATAATAACCCGTGATGCAGTTGAACAGCGTAGTCTTGCCCGCGCCGTTCGGGCCGATCAGACCCAGTATCATGCCCTGGTCCACCGAGAAGGAGACGTTGGCATTCGCGGCCAGGCCGCCGAAGAACTTGCTGACGCGATTGATTTCGAGGATGACCGTCACGGTGTCTCCCTTCATTTGCACGACGCCTCGCTTCGTTTCCGTGCAGCGAACTTTCTGAGAAAGCCGAGAATTCCGTCGGGCATGAACAGGATCACGACGACCAGAAGGATGCCGTAGATCAGGACGTGGGCGTGCGACAGCTGCTCCTTCAGGAAAGAGCCGAACGCGGAATCCTCCCTGACCAGGCCGGAGTCGATCAGCGCCTGGGCGATGGCGTTGCTGCGCAGGGCTTCGGAGAACGGCACGAGCACCACGGCGCCGATCACCGGCCCGAACACGGTCCCTATGCCGCCGATGATGCAGATCATCACGATCTGGACCGACAGGTCGAGGGCCAGGACCGTGCCGGGATCGATGAACCCGACGTACAGCCCGTACAGGCTGCCGGCCAGCGAGGTGAATACCGCGGAAAGGGCCAGGGCCGCGTTCTTGTACAAGGTCAGGCTGATGCCGAGCGAGTGGGCCGCGTCCTGATCCTCGCGGATCGCCTGGAAGTAGTATCCCAGCTTCGAGTTCTGCACCAGGAAGGTCACGAGGATGGCCATGAGGACAATGACGAGCCCGGTGTAGTAGAAGGGAACCTTGGACAGGAAATCGGTGACGACCGTACCGCCGACGTTGAGCGGCGGGATCTCGGTGATCAGGATGCCTTCCGCGCCGTTCGTCAGGTCCTTCAGGTTCAGGGCCGAGACCCGGAAGATCTCGGCAACGGCGATAGAGGCCAAGACGAAATAGGGGCCGCGCAGACGGAAGCAGATCGAGCCGATGATAAGGCCGGTTGCCACGGCGACGGCAACGCCCGCCCAGGCGCCGTACCACGGCGCGATGTGACGGTACTGCAGCAGGGCCATGGTGGTGTAGGCCCCCACGCCGAAGTAGGCCGCGTGGCCCACGGAGTACTGGCCGGTGTATCCGCCCAGAATGTTCCAGCCCAGCCCCGTGATGACGCTGATGAAGATCAGGATCATGATATGGAGCGCGTAGGTGCTCGTCACGAACTTCGGTACCAGGAAGAGCGCCGCGATCGCGGCGATGCCAAGCACGAGCGGAAGAGTGCTGATGCCCCGTATGTTGTTCAAAAATCTCTTCATGTTAAGATGGCCGAATAGTATTGCTGAACCACGAAGATCACGAAGAAACGCGCGGCGCGGGATTTATCATGAACGCCCGTCTTCGTTGCCCCCTCGCGCATGTCGCGGTAACGTTTTCCACTTCCCTGATGCGATCAATCCTTCGAGGTTCCCAGGAGGCCCGAGGGCTTGAACAGGAGCACCAGCAGAAACAGGATGAACACGATGACATCCTTCCAGCCCGATCCCAAATAAACGCCGCCCACGGACTCGGCCACGCCGATGAGCACGCCGCCGAGGGTCGCGCCGACGATGCTGCCCATGCCGCCGAGCACGGTGATCACGAAGGCCTTCAGCGTGAAGACGCTTCCCACCTGCGGGAAGATGTAGTAGGTGGGCGAGATCAGCGCCCCGGCCGTGGCCGCCAGGGCAGTCCCGATCCCGAAGGCGATGATGGACATGCGCTTGACATTGATCCCCATCAATTGCGCCGCTTCGCGGTCCTGGGCCGTCGCCCGGATCGCCTGGCCGCTGTCGGTCCGGTACAGGAACCAGTACAGGGCCGCGGTAATGGCAACGGTGATGCCAAAGGATACCATGAGCGGCTCCGAGAGGGAGATCCCGGCGATGGTGACGCTGCCGGATGAATAGGAGGTCGACAGGATCTTGTAGTCCGACGTGAAGGCCAGCATGACCGAGTTGCTCATGACTAGCCCCATGCCGATGGTCAGCAGGATCTGGTTCTGGGGCAGGGCGTTGAGGGCGCGGTTGATGAAGACCTTCTGCAGCAGGGCGCCGTACAGGAACATCAGCGGGGCGGTTATTACGATGGAGACAAAGGGATCGATGTGGAACAGCGTGAACAGAAAATAGGTGACGTACATGCCGAGCATGAGGAGGTCGCCGTGGGCGAAGTTGATGACCCGCATCACGCCGAAAATGATCGTCAGTCCGATGCCGATCAGCGCGTAGACGCCGCCGATCAGGATGCCGCTGATCAGAGATTGGAAAAAGACCGCCATGGATATCCTAACCCGGACAAGCCCCGATGCTTGGGACAGGGCGGAAATGAAATTCACCCGAAAAGTACCTTGACACTGATGAGAGCCGATAAAGAGAGATGATAGATCGTGATCCGCAGGGGACTCTTCGGATCTTATCTGTGTCAAGGGAACTTTTTTACTGCATGATCGCGAGGCATTTCGTTCGCAGGTATCTATAAAAAAGGGGCGGGTGTGAAACCCGCCCCTGCGCATGCAGCGCTACTTCTTCCAGCCCGGGAAGGGCCAGATGGGTTTCTTGACCGCTTCCTTGAGCGGCCACACGGTCTCGTGCTGTCCGTTCTGCACCTGCTCGACCAGCATAACGGCCTTGCGCTGGTTCTGGTAGCCTTCGTAATCCTGGAAGCGCACCTCGCCGAGGATGCCGTTCCACTTTCCCGTGTCGAGCGCTTCCCGGGTCTTTTCCCGGTCGCCGCCTGCGGCCGCCGCAGCCTGTCCCATGATCATCATGGACTCGTAGGCGCAGGCCGCATGGTAGGTGGGCGGTTTGCCGAACTGCTTCTCGTAGCGCTTAAACCATGCCTTGGAATTTCCCCACGGCGCGTCCTCCGTCCATTGCGTCGAGGAGAAGACGCCGTTACTGATCTCCTTCTCCTGAGCGAACTGAGCCACCGAGAACCCCGCGCCCGCGCCGAGGAAGGCCATGGGAGTGAGCCCGATCTCGCGCGATTGACGCATCAGCAGAATGGCATCGGCCACATAGGAGACCATGAACACGAGGTCGGGGTTCGTTGCCTTGACCTTGGCGAGCGTGGAGCGGTAATCCGGCGAGCCCTTGGAATAGGCCTCCTCGAAGACCACCTTGATGCCCTTCTGCTCGGCGATAGCTTTGGCGCTCTTCGCGCCTGAAACGCCGAAGTCGGTGTTCTCGTTCAGGATGGCGATGGTTTTCGGCTTGCCGAGCGTCGTGGCGAGATCGATCAGAACGCCGGCGTAATCGCTGGTGGTGCCCGAGACGCGGAATGTCCATTTCAGGCCCTGCCGCGTGATCTCCTCCTTCGAGGCCGCGGGTACGATGAGGGGGACCTTGTAGCGCTCCGCCAGCTTGGCGTCCGCGTTGGCCGTGGCCGACGTATAGGGACCGACGATGCCGACGACGTTATCCCGCGTGGCAAGCTTCTCGAATGCAGCGAGGGACTTGTCAGGCTTTCCCGTGTCGTCTTCCTTGACAAGGTCGACGTCGATGCCCTTCTTCTTCAGGTCCTCGATCGCCAGGGTGACGCCGTTCGTGAGGTTCTCGCCGATGGGGGCCTCGGGGCCGGTGATGGAATTGATGAACCCGAGTTTCAGTGGTGCGCCGATGGCAGCGGCCGGAACGGCAACGATCACAGTCAGAATCCAGATAAGCAGTCGTTTCATGGTATCCTCCCTTTTCAGAACTAGTTCGTTGGAATCTTCAGGACGAGCACTGATATTGTATCACAACAGCCCGCGACACGCGCTTGAGAACCCTCAATCGTTAAGAATCCAAACGCCAAAGCACGTTCATCTGGCCTATCCAAATTCTCTCACAACGCTCTGCAACGAACGTTGAATGTGTGGTCCCTTTACGGCATCTGTGACTTGATGAACTCCCGCTCCAGCTTCGCGATGAATTTCACCTGGATCCCCTTGGGGCAGACGGCCTCGCATTCATAATGGTTGCCGCAGTTGCCGAATCCCTGTTTGAGCATCTCCGCGGTCATGACGCAGACGCGCTGGCCTGCTTCGACCCGTCCCTGAGGAAGCGCGGCCAGGTGCGAAACCTTGGCGGCGGTGAAGAGCATGGCGGACCCGTTCGGGCAGGCCGCCACGCAGGCGCCGCAGCCGATGCACTCGGCGGCGTCCATCGCCGTGTCCGCATCGTGCTTCGCGATCAAGACCGCGTTGCCGTCGGGTACGCCGCCCGTATTGACCGAGACGTAGCCGCCCGCCTGGATGATCCGCTCAAAGGCGCCGCGGTCCACGATCAGGTCCTTGATGACCGGGAAAGCGCGGGCGCGGAACGGCTCGATGTAGATCGTATCGCCGTCCTTGAAGTGGCGCATATGGAGCTGGCAGAGGGTCGTCTTCTTCCGCGGGCCGTGCGGGACGCCGTTCACGGCCTGGCCGCACATGCCGCAGATACCCTCCCGGCAGTCGCTGTCGAAGGCAATGGGGTCCTCGCCTGTCTTTACCAGCTCTTCGTTCACGACGTCGAGCATTTCGAGGAAGGACATGTCCTGCGAGATGTCCTGAGCCCGGTACTCGACGAGGCGCCCTTGGTCGCCGCGTTTCTTCTGCCGCCAGACGTATAGAGTGAGATTCATAGCATCCCCACCATGAAAAATCAGACACGGATCAACGCGGAGAAGAGATGACCGATTCTGCGTGAATCCCGCGACTTGCAATCCCCCGGCTCCTGCAGGTGGGGGCTCCACTCCCCGGCTGCATCATGTCTGTTCCGAGCAAATCGATCCTACTTATAGCTTCTCACCGCCATGTGCGCGTGCTCGAACACGAGTGGTTCCTTGTGCAGCTCCGGCCGTCTGCCGGGACCCGTGTACTCCCAGGCGGAAACAAAACTGAAATGATCGTCGTCCCGCGTTGCCTCGCCGTCGGGTGTCTGGTGCTCGATACGGAAGTGGGCGCCGCAGGATTCGTCGCGTTCCAGGGCGTCGAGGGCCAGGAGCTCGGCGAACTCCAGGAAATCGGCGACGCGGCCGGCTTTTTCGAGCTCCTGGTTCAGGTCCGAGCCGCTCCCCGGGACCTTGATGTTCTCCCAGAACTCGGCCCTCAAGGCCGGGATCGCCCGCAAGGCCTCCTTCAGGCTCGCTTCGCTCCGCGCCATGCCGACGTTGTTCCACATGATCCGGCCAAGCTCGCGGTGGAACTCATGGGCGGTCTTCCTGCCGTTGATGGAGAGGAGTTTTTTCGTAAACGCCAGGACCTCGTCGCGCGACCGGCTGAATGCCGGATCGTCCGTCGTGACCGCAGCTGGCTTCACGCCGGCCAGATAATTTGCAATGGTGTAAGGGATGATGAAGTACCCGTCGGCCAGGCCCTGCATGAGGGCGCTGGCGCCGAGGCGGTTCGCGCCGTGGTCCGAGAAGTTGGCCTCGCCGAGAACGAAGAGTCCGCGCAGGTTGCTCTCCAGGTTATAGTCCACCCAGAGACCGCCCATGGCGTAGTGCAGGGCCGGATAGATCCTCATCGGTTGTTCGTAGGCGTTCTCCGCCGTGATGCGTTCGTACATCTCGAAGAGGTTGCCGTAGCGCTCCCGGATGACATCCTCCCCCAGCCGGTTGATGGCGTCGCTGAAATCGAGGTACACGCCCCTGCCGCCGGGACCGACCCCTCTTCCTTCGTCGCATACCTCCTTGGCGGCGCGGGACGTGACATCGCGCGCAGCAAGATTCCCGAAGGACGGGTATTTGCGCTCAAGATAGTAATCCCGTTCGGCTTCAGGGATGCTGGCCGGCGGACGGTCGTCTCCCGTTTTCTTCGGCACCCAGACCCTGCCGTCGTTCCGGAGCGACTCGGACATGAGCGTGAGCTTGGCCTGGTGGTCGCCGGTCACGGGAATGCAGGTGGGATGGATCTGGGTGTAGCAGGGGTTCGCGAAAAACGCGCCGCGCTTGTACGCCCGGTACGTGGCATTGACGCTCGACATGACCGAATTCGTCGTCAGAAAGTAGACATTCGAATAGCCGCCGGAGCACAGGCAGACCGCATCGGCGGCAAAGGACTCGATCCTTCCGGTCACCAGATCGCGCACCGTGATGCCCTTGGCCTCGCCGTTCACGACCACGAGGTCGAGCATTTCCGAGCGGGGATGGAGCGTGACCGAACCCGCCCTCACCTGGCGCGAGAGCGCGCCGTAGGCGCCGAGCAGGAGCTGCTGGCCTGTCTGGCCGCGCGCGTAGAAGGTCCGCGAGACCTGGGCGCCGCCGAAGGAGCGGGTCGCAAGGTAGCCGGCATAGTCGCGCGCAAAGGGCACGCCCTGGGCCACGCACTGGTCGATGATGTTCACGGAAAGCTGGGCGAGCCGGTACACGTTCGCCTCGCGCGACCGGAAGTCCCCGCCCTTGATCGTGTCGTAGAACAGGCGCTCAACGCTGTCGCCGTCGTTGGGATAGTTCTTGGCCGCGTTGATGCCGCCCTGGGCCGCTATGCTGTGGGCCCGGCGCGGGGAGTCCTGGACGCAGAAGATGTCCACGTTGTAGCCGAGTTCACCCAGGGACGCGGCCGCCGACGCGCCGGCAAGGCCGGTGCCGACAACGATCACGCGGTACTTGCGCTTGTTCGCCGGGTTGACCAGCTTCAGCTCGGCCCGGCGGTTGTCCCATTTCTCAGGGAACGGTCCTGCAGGTATTTTTCCGTCAAGGATCATGAGATCTCACCAATTCAAAAGCTGGAGCCGCTCAGGCTTACCCTGTTGCCAAGGCGCGGGCATAAACGAAGAGCGCGGGATTTTTTAATTCGAGAAGATGTTGTCTTCCTTTGCGTCCTCGCAATAAATTTTGCTATCTCAGTTCAACAGTCCTATCAAAATGGTAACCGGGATCGCCGCATATCCCAGGAACAGGAGAACTGACGCGATGATGCCGGCTTTCGTAAAGAGGGGAAGCGTGCGCTCATTGTTCAGCCCCTCGGTCTGGACCGAGCTCTGGATGCCGTGATACAGGTGCAGCCCGAGTGCGAATACGCCGATCACATAGATTGCGGCGATGCCGGCATGATGGAAGTTCCCGACGACCATGGAGAGCACATCGGGCCTGCCGAGCGCGTCGGGATGCGTTTTGGCGGCGAGGCCGGGAACGATCGCCTGGAGCGTGAAGTGAAAGAGGTGAAAGAGGAGGAATGCCGCGATAACGATGCCGCTCCAGATCATGGTCCTCCCCGCGACGGAAGCGCTCCGGTAGTGCGTCACGGCATAGGCTTCCGGCTTCGCACCCCAGTTTTCCAGCTTCAACACAATGCCGTAATAGATATGAAGGGCGGCGGACAGGAGCAGCAGGGTACGCGACGACCAGAGCACGAGGATAAAGGGCCCGTGGCGGAGGCCGTCGGCGTAGGCATTGATGCCACCTGCGAAGATCGTGGTGTTCCCGAGCACATGCGCGGTCACGTAGAAGACCATGAACTGGCCGGTCGCGGCCATTGCGAGTTTTCGTCCGACGGTGGTTGTTGGCAGTAGCGTCATGGTTTTCCTGCAGGGGCAACCCTGCGCGAATGCCCGGTCAGGGCGGTTTTCAGGGGCAGCCCCTCGGGCATCGTTCTTTAGACCCCGCCCTTGGTCATGTTCCGCGGGTCGAGGATCCGGTCCAGTTCATTCTTCGGCAGATCGGTCATCTCCGCCGCGACGTCCTTGAGCGGCCGGCACTCCGCGTAGGCCTTCTTGGCGATCTGGGCGGCCTTGTCGTAGCCGATGACGGGGTTCAGGGCCGTGACCAGGATGGGGTTCCGGTCCAGCAGGCCCTCGATGCGTTCCCTGTTCACGGTAAAGCCCGCTATCGCCTTGTCCGCAAGGAGGCGGGCGGCATTTCCGAGCAGCGTGATGGACTGGAGGAGATTGAGCGCGATCACGGGCAGCATGACGTTCAGCTCGAAATTTCCCTGCTGGTTGGCGATGGTGATCGCCGCGTCGTTCCCGGTGACCTGGGCGCATACCATCATCATCATCTCGCACATCACAGGGTTCACCTTGCCCGGCATGATGCTCGAGCCCGGCTGGAGCGCCGGCAGGGAGATCTCGCCGAGCCCGGCAAGGGGGCCGCTGTTCATCCAGCGGAGGTCGTTCGCCATCTTCATGAACGACGATGCCGAAGCCTTCAAATGCCCCGAGAGCTCGACCGCGGTGTCCATGGTTGCCTGCGCAGCGAAGTGGTTGTCTGCCTCGACAAAGGGAAGTTTTGTCCTGCCCGCGAGCCGGCTTGCGACGATCCTGCCGAACTCTCCCGGGGCGTTGATTCCCGTGCCGACCGCCGTGCCGCCGATGGCGAGCTTTGCGAGGCGCGGAAGCGCGGACTCGATCCGTTCGATGCTCTGCTCCACCTGGTATGCCCAGCCGCTGATCTCCTGGCTGAGCTTCACGGGCATGGCATCCATCAGGTGGGTGCGCCCCGTTTTCACGACGTCGGAAAGGTCGGATTCGCGTTTCTTGAGCGTCGCGTGCAGGTGCCTGAATGCGGGCAGCAGCAGTTCGGATACTTCGATATACGCGCCGACGTGGATCGCGGCGGGGATCACATCGTTCGAAGACTGGCCCATGTTGACGTGATTGTTCGGATGGATCGCAGCGTCCTTCGTGCCGAGGAGCTGGTTCGCGCGGGCCGCGATCACCTCGTTGGCGTTCATGTTCGTCGAGGTGCCGGAGCCGGTCTGGAAGATGTCGAGGAGAAACTGGCCGTCCCATCTGCCCTCGGCCACCTCGAGGGCGGCCTGATGGATGGCCTGGGCAATGGCCGCGTCGAGCAGGCCGAGGCCGGCGTTCACCTCGGACGCTATCGCCTTGATCAGCCCGAGGGCGCTGATGAAAACGCGGGGGAAGCGGATGCCGCTCACGGGAAAGTTCAGGGCGGCGCGCTGCGTCTGTGCGCCGTACAAGGCGTCGGCAGGGACCTTCACTTCTCCGAGGGAGTCCTTTTCGATACGGAAGTCAGTCATAAGAGAACGATAGCGGTTTCGTCCTGTCTGCCTTCGGATGACAAAAGATTAGTCCTAATTATACACACTCTCCCCCGGTTTTGCATCGTATTTTTTTAAGCGGAAATCATCTCAAGCTGCGGTTGTCAACGGAAGAAGGCGGCTTTTTCCCGGTCGCCCATTGACCAAAGCGTAAATTGACCCTATAATCATAAATGAGGATAAGGAGATCATCATGGATACCGTGAAGAGATACGTGTGCAATCCCAGCCCGAGCTACAGCATCACGATCCGGGCAGAGATCGAGAACCGGATCGGCATGTTCGCCAAGATCGCCACGGCGATCAGCAGCGCGGGCGGGGACATGGGGGCGGTGGACATCGTGCGCGTCGAAAAGGGCAAGATCATCAGGGACATCACGGCGAACGCGCGCGATGAAGACCATGAAAAGGCCATTGTCCGCGCGATTCGGACGGTATCGGGCGTAAAGGTGCTCCGGGTGATGGACCGGACCTTCACGGCCCATGAAGGCGGGAAGATCGAGATTCGGGCGAAGCTTCCTGTGCGCGACAGCGCCGACCTGTCCAAGGTGTACACGCCCGGCGTGGCGCGGGTCTGCATGGACATTCACCAGAACAAGCAGCACGCCTACCGCTACACCATCAAGGGGAATGCGGTGGCCGTGGTATCCGACGGTACTGCCGTGCTCGGCCTGGGGGACATCGGGCCCGAGGCAGCTCTGCCGGTGATGGAAGGCAAGGCGATGATCTTCAAGGAGTTCGCGGGCATCGATGCCATTCCTATCGTGCTGGCAACAAAAAAAGTAGATGAGATCGTGGCAGCCGTGAAAGCAATCGCTCCGGGGTTCGGGGGCGTCAACTTGGAGGACATTTCGGCTCCGCGCTGTTTCGAGGTGGAGTCGCGGCTCCGCAGTCAGCTCGATATCCCGGTGTTCCATGATGACCAGCATGGAACGGCCGTTGTTGTCCTCGCCGCGCTGATGAACGTCTCCCGGCTGCTCAAACGGGATTTGAAGAAATTCAGGGTTGTCGTGGTCGGTGCAGGCGCGGCGGGTTCCGCCATTACCCGGATGCTTCTGTCTTCGGGCGTTAAGGATATCATCGTCTGTGACCGACAGGGGATTCTCGCGGCCGGCCTGAAAGGGAGCGAAAATGCGAACAAGCGGAACCTTGCGAGATTGACCAACCCGCGCAGGGTCAAGGGGAGCATCTCCGACGCGATGAGGAGTGCTGACGTGTTCGTTGGCGTGTCAGGGCCGAACGTGATCACCCCGGACGACGTCCGGAAGATGGCGAAAGACCCTGTGGTCTTCGCGCTTGCGAACCCGAACTCGGAGATCGCGCCCGAGGAGGCGCTGCCGCTGGTGCGGGTCATGGCGACGGGCCGCTCGGACTATCCGAACCAGATCAACAATATGCTCTGCTTCCCCGGCGTGTTCCGGGGGCTCCTGAACGTCCGCGCCACGGGCGTCAACGAAGAGGTCAAACTGGCGGCCGCCCGCGCGATCGCCCACATGATCGAGGACCGGGAACTGCATGAGGACTACATCGTCCCGAGCATCTTCGACCGGAACGTGGTCCATGCCGTGGCTGATGCCGTTGCAACTGCGGCGAAAAAGACCGGCCTCGCGCCGGAGTAAAATCAAGGGTTCGCAGTCCGGGGGAAGCGATACATGCCTGCTCCTGACCGTCCTACATTAGGTGTCCATGAACCGCGACCATGAACGGCTCCACCTCGACGAGAAAGACCTTCGCAGCCTGGCCATGACCGAGTTGCAGGCGATCTACGCCGAGCTGGGATTGTCCCGGGACGAGCTCGACCTCCTGTCCACGCCGCGCCGCTCCTTCACGGTCGGCTTTCCTGTCAAGCTGACCTCGGGCAAGACACGGATGTACACGGGCTACCGGGTGCAGTACAATGACGCGCGTGGTCCGGCGAAGGGCGGCATCCGGTTCCATCCCGAGCTGGACGAGGAGCACGCCCGCGAGCTCGCCCTGCTCATGGCGCTCAAGTGCGCGGTCGTGAACATCCCCTTCGGCGGCGCCAAGGGCGGCGTCGCCGTCAACCCACTGGAGCTTTCGCGGCTCGATCTCGAAAACGTGACGCGCGGGTATATCAGGGCCATCGCGGACTACATCGGCCCGTTCAAGGACATCCCCGCGCCGGACGTGTACACGGACGAGCAGATCATGGCATGGATCCTCGATGAGTACGAACGGATCAAGCGCGAGCACGTGCCGGCCGTGGTCACGGGCAAGCCGCCGGAACTGGGCGGGATCGCGGTCCGCAGATATTCGACCGCGCTCGGCGGGATCCATGTGCTGGAACAGGCGTTGAAGGCGCGGGGCGGAGCGGCCCGGGGGCTTCGCGTTGCCATCCAGGGCTTCGGCAACGTGGGCGAGCACGCTGCCCGCCTGTTCCATGAGAGGGGTTATAAGGTGATCGCCGTGAGCGATGTGAATGGCGGGATCCTGAATTTCAGCGGTCTCGACATCCCCGCCGTGGCGAGGCACCGGGAAAGCACCGGCAGCGTCTCCCGCTATCCGGAGGCAAAGCAAATCACGAACGCGGACCTGCTCAGCGTTGAATGCGATGTCCTGGTGCCCGCGGCGCTCTCCAACCAGCTGGACGCGGACGGCGCCCACGACGTGCAGGCGCAGATCGTCCTCGAGCTCGCGAATGCTCCGCTCACTGCCCAGGCCGACGAAATCCTGTTCAGCCGCGAGATCATGGTCATCCCCGACATCCTTGCCAATGCGGGAGGCGTGGTCGTCAGCTCCTTCGAATGGAGCCAGAACCTGAGCAACGATGCCTGGCCCGAAGTCAAGGTGCTCCGCGGGCTGGAGCAGTGCATGACGACGGCCTTCAATGACGTTCATGCCCTGTGCAAGGAGATCAAATGCCGGATGCGCAAGGCGGCCTACGAACTCGCGGTCAAACGGATCCTGCAAGCGGAGCGGTTGCGGGGTAATCTCTAAAAAATCATCATTATCGTATGGACTGCTTCATGAAAAGGAGAATGCCATGAACACGGTAATCGAAGCCATCAACCAGCGCCGTTCCATCAGGTCCTACGAGGCCAAACCCGTGCCCCGGAAAACCCTGGACGCCGTTCTCGCGGCCGGAAACGAGGCGCCGTCGGCCATGAACAGCCAGCCATGGAGGTTCGTCGTGATCGAGGACGGGGACGCGAAGCGGAAGCTGCTCAACGCGGCCCTGCCCCAGGCAAAAAAGATCACCGAGGGAGTGAAAGAGGTCGACCCCGAGCGGTACGAGATGATGAAGAAACGCTATGCCGAGCTGCCCGACCCGGTCTATTATTCGGCGCCTGCGGTCGTGTTCGTCATCGGCATCGGCAGGTATGCCGCCCATTCCTGCCCGCTCGCCTGCGAGAACATGATGCTTGCCGCACACGCGCTCGGACTGGGCAGCTGCTGGGTCGGCTTCGGCTCGATGGTCACAGAAGACGCCGAGGCGCGGAAGCTGCTCGACCTGAAGGACGACGAGACAATCTTCGGCCCCATCCTGCTCGGCTACCGGAAGGGAGAAGCGCCCAAACGGCCGGCCAAGAAGGAGCCGAAGGTAACGTGGATTTGATTCGCTCAGGAGCCCTGGCCGCCGATCTTTCCGCTGCAGGCTGCTGGCAGAAAAAGAGTTGGTCCGGATCTTCCTAATGAAAAGCACAATGGGATTCATTGCATTCGCCGCAGTCCTCCTGCTTCTGCTTTTTTTCCTCTCTTCGGGCAGAAAGGCTCCGGGCATTCCGGCCGACGTGCTGCACAGGGTCGTCACGACGGATGCCGCTTGTACGGAATGTCATGCGCCGGGGAAGGCGGCGCCGCTCAAGCCTTCCCACCCTCCCAAGGAACAGTGCTTGATCTGTCATCGGGTGAAAGGGTGACCATGATGCCGGGACGTGAACGAGCTACGGGTTGAGCGTCCCCATCAGGGTACAATGACCGTCTGGCAGCATGCGGCCTTGACTTCATGAAGTTCGGCCTGGCCATCCTCCTCCTGTTGTTTCTCTCTGCGAGGGCGTACACTTACTGCAAAATACCACCTTTGGCTTATTTACTATCTCTTTCCCATCTGCTATTTATAATTCTATAGAGGGTAGACATTACCGCGATCTTTATTTTGGTCAAGAAAGGTCAACTCCCTTCTTGAGGAGTGATAGACGTGCAATACGTCTGACCGTTGACCGTTTAGTTCATACTAGCTAGATGGGTAGTTAAAGTTCGATCTTTCGGGAAAGGAGGTGACCTGCATGGAAACGAAGCTGAAGAAGGTTGAATGTGATCCAAAATGTGGCTTCATGATCCAGAGCCACGACGAAAAGGAGATCGTCCAGATCGCAACTCAGCATGCAAAGAAATCACACAACATGACCATCTCGGAGAAAGATGTGAAAGAGATGATGAAGGATGCCGCATAGCTCAGGCAGCCGCAGGACATGCTGTCGCACGGGGCTTGGATATCCCAGGCCCTTTTTTGCTGCTCCCTCCTCTTGGTAATCCGGCCCGTGACACACTCCCTGGGAACACAGTCAGCGTCAGCCGCATCTCTCCACGCGCACGTGAGTCTCTTGGCCACAGAGAGAGTTGCTCTTGAAATAATGTGCAATCTCTGTATACTGCCTGTCTATGAAAACAAAAAAGAACCTGATTATCGTCGGAGACCGCGTGCTGATCGACCCTGACGAGGGCATGGACAAGACACCCTCGGGGTTGTATCTGCCGCCCACGGTCAAGGAAAAGGAGAAAATCATGGGCGGGCATGTTGTCAAGACCGGGCCGGGGTATGCGATCCCGGACTCTTCGCCTGTCGAGTCCTGGACCACGGGCAAGAAGGAGGTCAGGTACGTTCCGCTTCAGGCCGCGGATGGAGACTACGCGATCTTTCTTAAGGAGGCGGCCATGGAGATCGAATTCGAGGAGAAAAAGTACCTCATTGTCCCCCATTCCGCGATCTTCGCGCTCGTCCGCACGGAGCTGTCCGAGGAGGGCTGAGCGCTTTATGCGCACCGGCGCGGTCCGTTCCCGTATTTTCGGCAACAACGGCGAATCCCCCGTCCAGCCCGCCTGCTCGCGCGGCCTCGATGGCCTCGTTCAGCGCCAGGAGATTAGCCTGGTCCGCGATATCCTTGAATGACCTGCCAATCTCCCTGGTGCGCCCGCTCTGCTTTCCCACAGCCGAGAAAAAATCCCTGGTATATTTTTTCTGATTGTCGCCAGGAATCTTTAAGAAAAAAGACTTAGAAAACGCAAGTAATAGATTTGCTGACCATCCCCCATCATGGCCGGGAGCTACCGTTCCCGGCTAAGGTGTGCTAAAATTAAAGGGAAAAGGGAAAAAGGATGAAAATTATCCCTTATTTAAGATGATCTTATTTAGGCTGATCCATTGTACGATATGGTTTATTTGGGAGGTCCCTGTTGAAGCTCTACCCCGGTGTTATTCATGAAAAAAAATCTGACCTATAAGATACTCGAAGCCCATCTCGCGGAAGGGGAACTCATCCCGGGGAAAGAGATCGGCATCAGGATCGACCACACACTGCTGCAGGATGCAACGGGTACCGTGGCCATGCTTGAATTCGAGTCTCTTGGCATCGACCGGGTGCGGGCCGGGCTTGCGGCGCAGTACGTGGACCACAACCTGCTCCAGACCGACAACAAGAATGCGGATGACCATAGGTTCCTCCAGACCGCTTCAGCGAGGTACGGTATCCATTTCAGCAGGCCGGGCAACGGCGTCTCTCACCAGGTGCACATGGAGCGCTTCGGCGTCGCGGGCAAAACCCTGCTGGGCGCGGACAGCCATACCCCGGGCGCTGCGGGCGTCTCGATGCTCGGCATCGGCGCAGGCGGGCTTGACGTTGCCCTGGCCATGGCCGGATATCCTTACTACTTCCCGTGCCCGAAGGTGCTGGGCGTCAAGCTCCTGGGAAAACTTCCGGCCTGGGTTAGCGCCAAGGACGTGATCCTCGAGATGCTTCGGCGCTACGACGTCAAGGGCTGCGTGGGCAAGATCATCGAATACTACGGGCCCGGAGCCGCATCGCTCTCGGCAACGGACCGCGAAACCATCGGCAACATGGGCACCGAAACGGGCGCGACCACCTCCCTGTTCCCTTCCGACGAGCGGACGAGGGAATATCTCGAGGCGCAGGGCAGGGGGGCGGCATGGGCGCCGCTCGAAGCGGATGAGGGGGCGCTCTATGATGAATATGCCGAGATCGACCTTTCGAAACTGGAGCCCCTGATCGCGAAGCCTTCCTCCCCCGGCAATGTTGTTCCGGTACGCGAGGTCGCGGGGATCAAGGTCGGCCAGGCGATCGTGGGCAGCAGCGTGAACTCGTCCTTCCGTGACCTCATGATCGCGGCCCGGATGCTCGAGGGGCGGCGGGTGCATCCGGACGTGTCCTTCCACGTGAACCCCGGCAGCAGACAGGTGCTCGAGAATGTATACCAGGCCGGCGGCCTGCTCTCGTTCCTGACCTCGGGCACGCGGGTGCATGAACCGGGGTGCCAGGGCTGCATCGGCATGGGCCAGGCGCCGGGCACCGGAGAGGTGAGCCTGCGGACGTTCCCGCGGAACTTCCCCGGCAGATCCGGGACCAGGGACGATAAGGTCTACCTCTGCTCTCCCGAGACCGCGACTGCAGCCGCCATCAAGGGTGTGATTACCGACCCCCGCGATCTTGCAAAGGACATGGCCTATCCGAAAGCCGAAGACCCGAAGGAGTACCGGATCGACGAACGTTCCATCATTTTCCCGACAGACGAGCTGGCGAAGACGGTGATCGTCCGCGGACCGAATATCAGACCCCTGCCCAGGCTCGAGCCGCTGGCGGAGGAGCTTTCAGCGAAAGTTGTCCTGAAGGTGGGGGACAATATCTCCACGGACGCGATCATGCCTGCGGGCAACAAGGTGCTGCCCTTCCGCTCCAACATCGAGGCCTTGAGCGAATTCGTGTTCTCGCAGATCGATCCCGATTTCGCCAGGGAGTGCCGCGGGGCCGGCGGCCCCGTCGTGGTGGTCGGCGGCGAGAACTACGGTCAGGGCTCGAGCAGGGAACATGCGGCTCTGGCGCCGCGCTATCTCGGGGTCCGCGTCAAGATCGTGAAGAGCTTTGCCAGGATCCACAAGTCCAACCTCTGCAATTTCGGGATCATCCCCCTTACGTTCGCGAAGCCCGGCGATTATGAAAAACTGAAGAAGGGAACGGGGCTGGTGTTTCCCGAGCTGAGACGGCGGATCGAACGGGGAGAGCGGGAGATCCCGGTGGAGGCTGACGAAGAAACGATCATGACGATCCTGGACGTTTCTGACCGCCAGCGGACGCATCTGCTGGCAGGCGGAACGCTGAACTACGTGAAGGAGCAGCTGCTCGGAGAAAGCAGCGCGGAGCCTCGTGTAGCCGCGCAAATACGCAGGTGAACCGGGATACGACCGCCGTAAGATTCGTCAATAATCCACTTGAGTGCATTCATTCGTGCACGGGTGCAGAGAAAGGCCGCGATGGTTACCAAGGTTGACATAAAGGAAGGCGCCTCTGACGGGAAGGCGACCAAGAACATAGGGCTGCGGGGGGTAACAGTCGCAGACACGAAGATCTCCGATGTTGACGGCGAGAACGGCATCCTGATCTACCGCGGATACCGGATCGAGGACCTGGCAAAGAACTCCACGTTCGAAGAGACCGCCTATCTCCTGCTGAACGGAGATCTTCCGTCCAAGGACCAACTGAAGGAGTTCAGGCAGCGGCTTCTGAAAGCTCGCCAGATCCCGGGTTTTGTCCTGAACTCGCTCAAGGCCTGGCCGCACGGCGCCCGTCCGATGGACGCGCTCCAGGCGTCGATCCCGGCCCTGGCCATGGCCGATCCTGAGCTGGATAGAGAGACGAGAGATGCCAATACCGCCAAAGCGGTGCGGCTCATCGCCCGGCTCCCGGCCGTCGTTGCGGCCTGGCAGCGGATCCGGCATGACCTCGAGCCGCTCGCACCCGATGACCGTCTTTCCCATGCCGAGAACTTCCTGTGGCAAATGACGGGGAAGCATCCCGATCCTGAAGTTGCCATGGACCTGGATGTTGCGCTTATCCTGCACGCCGACCACTCCTTCAATGCATCCACGTTCGCCTGCCGTGCGGTCGTTTCCACGCAGGCGCACATGTATGCCGGCGTCGCCGCGGGGGTGGGCGCCCTCTCCGGCGGATTGCATGGCGGCGCGAACGCCCTCGTCATGAAGATGCTTATGGAACTGAGGAGCGAGAAGGACATCCCGGGATGGGTGCGGCGCGAACTCGAGGCGGGCAGGAAGATCATGGGCATGGGCCATGCGGTGTACAAGACGAACGATCCGCGCGCCCGGTTCCTGAGGGAAATGGGCAAACGGCTGGGCGAAAAGCTCGGCCAGGATGAGTGGCGCCGGATGCTCGCGGTGATCGAGGAGACGGCGCTCACCGAACTCGTGAAGAAGGGCAAGACCACGATCAAACCGAACGTCGATTTCTACAGCGCGCCCGTGTACCACATGATGGGCATTCCGGGAGATATGATGACCCCGGTCTTCGCCGTGGCACGGATCGCGGGATGGACCGCGCATATCATCGAAGAGAAGTTCGGCGAGGCCCAGGGCAAGCCCGCGCTCTACCGGCCCTCGTCGGAGTATGTGGGGAATTATTGCGGGAAGACAGGGTGCTTGTACGCGCCGGTGGAGAAGAGGACAGAAAACTCGAAATCCGAAACGCTTGCGTCAAAGTAATTGTTGCAATGTTGCTGCGCGTGTCTTGAGGCTTGAAAGGTTCGTACGTAAGCAGTTATTCTGTATTCAGGAGGACGGTTATGGCACTCAAAAAGGCAGCCAGGAAAAAAGTGAAGACAACCGGGGCAGCGAAAAAACGCGCGTCCTCCTCCAAGGGGGTGAAAACCATGAAGGTCAGTTCATTGAAATCATACCGAGAGAAGAGAAAGACAATTCCGTCGGTCAATCCTTATACGGAGCAGGTCATGTCGGATATCCCGCTCCTGACCCGTGACGAGATCAACGCCCAGGTCGTCCGATCCCGGGAGGCGTTCAGGTCCTGGAGGGATGTAGCCGTAGCGGACCGTGCGTCGCTGGTCAGGCGGCTCGGCGAGCACCTGCGGGCGGAGAAGCGGAAATACGCGGAGGTGATCACCCGGGAGATGGGCAAGGCCATCAAGGAGTCGCTAGCCGAAATCGAGAAGTGCGCGTGGCTATGCGATTACTATGCCGAAAATGCCGCGCGGATGCTCGCGCCCGAGGAGATCAAGACCGACAACAAAAAGAGCACGGTCATGTTCCAGCCCCTCGGCGTGGCGCTCGCCATCATGCCCTGGAACTTTCCCTACTGGCAGGCATTCCGGTTTGGCATTCCCGCGGTCACGGCGGGGAACGTGGTCCTCTTGAAACACGCGTCGAACGTTCCGCGTACCGCGCTCTCCATCGAGGACGCGTTCAGGGCGGCGGGCTTCCCGCAGGACGTGTTCAGGACCCTGATCATCGATGCCAAGGAGACGCTCAACCTGATCGATACGGACAAGGTTGACGCCGTGTCGCTCACCGGAAGCAACGGCGCGGGCGAGCAGGTCGGCGCCCATGCAGGAGGCAGGATCAAGAAGCTCGTGCTCGAACTCGGCGGGTCAGACCCGTTCATCGTACTGGACGACGCCGATGTGGAAAAAGCAGGCAGGATGGCGGCCAATGCTCGCATGATCAATGCCGGCCAGAGCTGCATCGCGGCCAAGCGGTTTATCGTGATGGACTCCGTGGCTGATGAATTCAGGAAGCATTTCCTGGCCCGGCTCGCGGAGCTGAAGGTCGGCGACCCCATGGACGAGAAGACCGATGTGGGACCGCTGGCGCGGCGCGATCTCGCGGACACGCTCCAGAAACAGCTGCGCGACGCGAAGGCGGGCGGCGCCGAGGTCGTCCAGTTTGATATCGCCTCCTTCAAGAAGGGGTTCTTCTTCCCGCCGACCGCGGTGTTCAACCCGAAGCTCGACAGCAAGGTCATGACCGAGGAGGTGTTCGGCCCCGTTGCTCCGGTCGTCGTCGTGAAGAGCGAGGACGAGGCAATCCGGATTGCGAACAACACGGAATATGGCCTCGGCGCGTCGGTCTGGAGCAGGAACACGGATCGGGCCGAGAGGATCGCCGCCAGGATCGAATCCGGGGTCGTCGCGATCAACGACATGGTGAAGTCAGACCCGCGGCTGCCTTTCGGCGGGGTCAAGAAGTCCGGCATCGGCAGGGAGCTGTCATCATACGGCCTGAAGGAGTTCGTGAACATCAAGACGATCGTGGTGAAGGAATAAAAAAGCCATCTCGCGCAAAGTCGCAAAGAAAAGCTTGAAACCAAGCCGGTCAGGTTTATTAATTCCGGCTGAATTTACTCATACGATAGACATATGCGTTTCGTGAAGAGTTAATCGTATCACAAAGCTTTTAATCTTAACCTTTGCGTCCTTTGCGCGAGACGGGTCTTGATACCGTTTCTGCTTCTTTCTGTGCAGTCTATCCTTTTTAGGAGAATGAATGAAAGCATCCGACCTGTTCGTGAGGCAACTGGAGGAAGAAGGAGTTGAAGATATCTTCGGCCTCCCGGGCGAGGAGAACCTGGATTTTCTCGAGTCCCTCCGCACGTCCTCGATCAAGGTGATCGTCACCCGCCACGAACAGGCGGCGGCGTTCATGGCAGCCACCTACGGCAGGCTCACGGGCAGGGCCGGCGTCTGCTTCTCCACGCTCGGGCCGGGCGCGACCAACCTGATGACGGGCGTGGCGCACGCACAGCTGATCGGCGCGCCGCTGGTATCGATCTCGGGGCAGAAGGCGCTCCGCGAGAACATTCAGGCGCGGTTTCAGCTGATCGATATCGTGAGCATGATGCGGCCGGTCACGAAAGATGCGATCTCGATCGCGGACCCCGGCATGGTCCCCACAGTGCTCCGGAACGCGTTCAAGCTGGCCCAGGCGGAGCGCCCGGGCGCGGTGCATATCGAACTGCCCGAAGACGTTGCCGGGAGCGACACGACCGCCCAGGTCCAGAAGCGCGGCCTCGTGAGGCGGGCGGCGCCGGACCCCAAGTCGCTCCTGCGGGCGGCCGAGTTGATCAGGGGGGCGAAGAACCCCCTTATCGTGCTGTCCTCCGGCGCAAATCGCAATTTGATCAATCGGCAGCTGACGCAGTTCATCAATCAGACCGGTATCTTCGCCGTGCATACACAGATGGGAAAGGGGGTGCTGAGCGACGAGTCCCAATACAGCCTCTTCGCCACGGGCATCCACCGCCGCGACTACATCAATTGCGGGATCGACCAGGCGGACGTCATCATCACGATCGGCTACAATATCGTTGAATACCCGCCCTTCGTGTGGAACCAGGACCTGGACAAGACGATCATCAACATCGACTTCACGGTTGCCGAGACGGACAAGTACTACAACCCGGCGGTCGAAGTGATCGGGGACATCTCCTGTTCGCTCCGGCAGCTCGGGGAGCTTGTCCCCGCGCGGAAGAACGGGGACACGTTCCAAGCGACCCGCGAGTTCCTCGAGAAGAAACTCGCTCTCGATTTCGAGAAACAATATCCGCTGACGCCCCGGGAGGTCGTTTGGCATGTGAGGAATGTCCTGGCGCACGAGGACATCCTGACCCTGGACAACGGCATCTATAAGCTGTGGTTCGCGCGGCTGTACAAGACCTACCGGCCCAACACGTTCCTTGTGGACAATGCGCTGGCGACCATGGGCGCTGGTGTGCCAACGGGCATCGCGGCCAAGATGCTGTATCCCTCCCGGAAGGTGCTTGCCGTGGTGGGCGACGGCGGCTTCATGATGAACTCCCAGGAGATCGAGACGGCGCTCCGGTACGACATCCCGCTGGTGGTCCTGGTCCTGAACGACAATGGCTTCGGGTTCATCAAGTGGGAGCAGCAGGCGAAGGGGTTCCCGAACTTCGGGCTGGATTGCGGCAACCCTGATTTCGTGAAATACGCCGAGAGCTACGGCGCCGTGGGAATGAAGGTGAGCAGGGGGGACGATCTCTCGCGGGTCCTCCGGGACGCCTTTTCCCGCGACACCTTCGTGCTGGTAGAATGCCCCGTGGACTACTCGCTCAACTACGAAACATTTTCGAAGGAGCTGGGGAACATCACCTGCATTATGGAATAACGATGGTTTTGCGAGACAGAAGTGTTAATATGTCTTGCTTGCAGGATTCGGGCCCACAAGGGGGTGCATCAAGGCAAGGTACGTGACAGTGTACAGGCGGTTCTTACCGGATCCTGCGCGGGTAAGAGGATGGTCCTGATTATACGGTCATTGTGTAGTCAGGGGTGTTTGTATATGCTGAATCTGTTCAGAAAGTTCTGGCATGGGGGCAACCTGAGGCGTTCCGCTGTCCTGGTGCTCCTGACCCTCGGGCTGGTGACCGCTTCCGGCGCGTCGGGTGCGCAAGACCGGCCGCTGTCGTCAATCGCGGAGCGCCCCCTGGCATTCCAGCCGGGGGAAACGCTGACATACGACATCAGCTGGTCCAACATCGTAACGGCGGGAACCGCGGTCGTGAAGGTCAACCGGGACAGGTTGCCGGACAACCGGGAGGTCCTGGTCTTCACCGTCACGGGCCGCTCGGTCGGTGTGGTGGACAGTGTCTTTCGGGTCGACGATTCGGTCCGCAGCGTCTTTGACCCGCAGACCATGCAGAGCCTGTCGTACAGTCTCGCCGAGCACTACGGCGCGAAAAAGAGAAACCGCGAGGTGGTCTTCGACCGGGCCCACCATACCGTGGTCAGCCGGCTGAACAACGATTTGCCCGAGACTTTTGATGTTCCCGACCAGGTGCTGGACGTGCTCTCAACGCTCTATTATATCCGGATGCTGGATGACTTCACGCCCGGCAGAACGACGACCATCGATGTCCACGATAGCGGCAAGAACTGGTCCGTCGAGGTCCAGACCCTGGGCAGGGAAAGGACGAAAACACCGGCGGGCGAGTTCGACACGATCGAGATCAGAACCTACCCACGTTACCAGGGCGTATTCCTCAACAAGGGTGAGGTGTTCCTCTGGCTTACGAACGACAGCCGGAGGATCCCGGTGCTAATGAAGAGCAAGCTCAAGGTAGGAGCTTTCGTGTTTGCGCTCACGGGTATGAAGATGGAGGCCATGGAGCAGTGAAATGACAGCATGTGCCGCAAGAATTTTCCCTGACTGACACAAGGCGCCTTCCGCATAAAAAAAGCACCTGCAGGAAACTTCACTGCAGGTGCTTTTAAATCTTTGCCACTGAGATTCCGGAGCGCGGAGGAGATTCGTTACTTTGAATCTTCGGCTTCAGCCTGTGCCCCGGCTGTCACCTTTTTTCTCTGTGTCCGGTTCGCTCGGTGGCAAATTACCTTCACACTCTTACCGCGTGGGCAGAAAAATCGCAGGAGAATACCCCCCCTACGGCCTTATGCTGCCTTTGCGTGGAGCGACCTGATCTCCGCCGGAGTGAACTTCTCAACCCTTGTTATGCAGGCCGACTCCTGCAGGAAGCCGGGCACCATCGCCAAGGCATCGCTCAGGGTCTTGACGTCCACGAGCGCGTAGCCCGTGTGGTCTCCTTCTCTGCATCCGTAGACGAACTTATCGAGGATGCCGGACCCTTTGGCCAGTACCTCGTCGAGCGCACGTGAACAGTCAGCCGCCTCATGCCGTGAGGAAATTAGATACTTTGTCATACTTCTCCTCCCCCTTTTCCGGGATGACTTTTTACTGCCCGGTTTGCACCCCGAAAGAGGACTAACATTATCCCATTACGTGGTAATGGTAACTCTGCCGACGCGGACTGTCAATAGCAAAAAGAACGCAGTTGACGCCCCCCACTACAACCGGCAGCCGTGTGGAGCGAGCAGAGACGATGTGGAATAACAACAGGAACATGGTATAATGAACCGTGAATTTCATCGAGAATGATCAGGAGGTCCTTGACGTCTTCTCCCGCTTCAATGTCCCGGGCAGGATCGAGAAGGCGGAGCGGTTCGGCTCCGGCCTCATCAACGACACGTACCTCTGTGAGGTGCAAGGGGGCGGAGGCGTCCGCAGGTACCTGCTGCAGCGGGTCAACAAGAACGTTTTCAGGCGGCCCGATCTGGTGATGGAAAACATCGGGACGGTCACGTCGCACATCGCTGCACGGCTCCGGGTGCAGGGCGGGGTCGATCCCGAGACCGTGGCTCCCGCACTCGTATTGACGCGCGACAACGGCTCCTATCACCGGGACCCGTCGGGCGCGTTCTGGCGGATGTTCCATTTCATCGAAGCCGGGACCGTACTCGACAGCGTGACCGATCCCGGGCACGCACGCGAGGTCGGCAGGGCGATCGGCCGGTTCCAGGCGCTTGTCTCGGACCTCCCCCCCGCGAAGCTGCATTTCACCCTTCCCGGCTTTCACCACACACCGCGCTCCCTGAAAGAGTACGATGACGCCCTGCGGCAGGACGCACGCGCGAGGGCCAGGGAGGCAGGTGCTGAACGCGATCTGGTGGAACAGCGGCGGGGTCTCGCGCCCCTCCTGACGGACCTCATGGATGCTGGCGCCCTTCCGGTCCGCGTGGTGCACAACGACCCCAAGGTGAACAACGTGATGGTCGACCGGTCTACGGGAGAGGCCCTGTGCATGCTGGACCTCGACACGGTGCAGCCCGGCATTGCTCCGTTCGATTTCGGGGACTGCGTACGTTCTGCGGCAAACCCGGCAGGGGAGGACGCCGAAGATCTTGACGCGTCGCGGCTCGACCTGACGCTGTTCGAGTCTATTGCCCGCGGATATCTGCAAGAGGCGGGTTCCTTCCTGACCGCGAAGGAGATCGAGCTGCTCCCTGCGTCAGTCAAGGTGATCACCTTTGAGCTCGGCATCCGGTTCCTGGCGGACTATCTTCGCGGCGACACCTATTTCAAGATCAACTATCCATCCCACAACCTGCGCCGCGCCAGGGTGCAGTTCAGGCTGCTCGAAAGCATCGAAGCAGCGGAAGAGAAGATGTCGGACTTTATCGGAAGGCAGGTCAAGAGAGAATAGGGAAAGATGATTCAGGAAGGAGTGGGTTTCAACCCGGATACGAAGAAATTTGGAAGAATGGTAAGAGGGAATGGGCAACCATTCCCTGATTGTATGAGCGTCAGATCTGATTTATTTCTTTTACGATCTTTTCATTCAGGTCCTTGATAGCCATCGAAAGTCCCTCGGTCATGGCTGTAGAGTAATCTTTCATCTTCACATTACTGCCGCTCAGGATGCTTGTTCGGAATTTTCCGTGGACTTCCCTCGTCATGACAACCTGGCCACCCCTGTTAACGCGGACATCGGCATCTATGGCAACATCAACGGGGCCCGCATATGTCTGGGATGAATAGCCGAAAAAGAACACTAAAAAGAGAAAATTCCCCCGTTGAAGGATGGGGGCCGACATTTCGATCTTTTTCACGCTGATATCGAGAGCAATGTTGCCCTGATTGTCCTGGTAGACGAACTTGCCGCTCCGTTTCAATTCCTGGAGGAAGCTCTCCTTCATAAACTGCTTGTAGTCGTTTTCAAGCTGGCTATATCCAAGCTGCGCCTGGTCTTCCTGCTTCCACATATTGAAAAACACCAGGGGGAGGACAAAGGTTGATTTGTTCTTTACCACGGTATCAGGTGCAAGAATATCATCTACGACATATCGCACTATCGAGAGGCTGTCTCCTGTCTTCGGATCAATCTTGCCGCTGTCGAACACGTACAGGAGGGCACTCTTCTGTTCTGTCAGGCTCGTCTGCAAATGCGAAGTTCCCATACAACCCCCCAGCAAGAACACCAGTGCGACAATGAACAGTTTTTTCATCGCCCATACCTCACCTGTCTGATCCTTAATTTGATAAGATCGCGGTTCAGACCGCAGCCCGGGTCGTCAAAGGCGGCCTGATACATTTGAACCAAATGGCCCGGGTCAGTTCGCTGTCGCTTGTTCTCACGCGCAAGGTCGGCCTTGAGCAGCAGCCGTAAATACGGAGGAAGCGAGTCGCCCTGCGTATCCATCCGGCCCTGAGCGGCCGAATAATGGGCGCTGATAATGTCATATAATATTTCCTCCAGAGCATCCGGACCACCGCTTCTTGTTTTGTAATATTCTTTGACTGATGACTTCGTACGCAAGGTCAGCATGCCCCTGACCCGCTGCGCTTCTTCCGGCTGCAGGCAGATATAAAAGCGGTCTCCATCCGCAAAATTGACGTCATTACGGTCCGTGACCAGGATGTATTTTGCCGGCTGTGAACAGCCTGCAATGAACAACGTCGCACCCAGCACGCTGCAGACGAGAACCCCTTTTGTCAAGGTAAGCGCTTTCACCAGCTACTCCTGCTCCTCGTGTGCGAATGCTCTCGAGATGGGAAATTATAGTGAAAACGTCGTTGAAAGGCAAGGTGGAAACGATGCAAATAATAAACCCGCGGGCAGTTCGGTACGAGGAAAGGCCTTCAACGGCATTCGGGTTTCGCGTTGCTCTACTCCATCTACCGGTTTCGTCATTCCCGCGAAAGCGGAATCCCGTGTTCTCAAATCCTGCTGGATGCCGGATCAATTCGGGCATAACGGCGAAAAGCATTTGAAATGCAGGTTCAATTTAACGCCGTTGTCGCAGCCGGAAGACCAGGAATGCGTAGACCAGTCCATTCCAAACAAGGATTGAGATTCCCGCAATGAGCTCGAAATCCCGCGGCAGGCCGTTGGGATAGACCATGGGTTCAATGTAATGCTGGATAAATCCGCCTTGGTATCCTGCCTGTCCCGCTTGAGCGCGGAACAGATTTTCAAGCGGTGTAAGCGGGCAGGTCCAGCTCGCAAGGTTGACAAGTGATGACCAAAGCACAACGGGCACGTGAAACCAGGCAGCGTGTGGCTTGGCGAGAGCGACGAATCCGCCGAAGACGGCGAACAGAACAAAGGCAAAATGAAAGAGGAGAATGATGTCGGCCAAGAGTTTCGAAGACATATAAGTACACCGGCTCAGAGCAGGGGAGAACGATGAGCTGCGGACCCGGAGGCTCTATTGAACTGCTTTCATTGCGGTCAGCAGGTCTCCCGCACCCCTCGCCCGGTTCCATTCATTGAAGCGGCTTCTATAGTCTTGAAACGGCTGATCCAGAAATTTCCTGGGATCACCGCTTAAGGAATATGCCATTCCTTCCGTCAGCCAATCGGGCTCCCTCCAAAATTTGAAATTGCCAAGCTTTTCGGCCTGCCAGTGATGGATCAATTCATGGCGGACACAATAATATTCCCAGCCTTTCGGAGCAATTACCACGCCGAAACTGCCGATCGTCACAGCAGACCGCTTCCCCCCGCCGAATTCGTTAAAGCACTTTTGTGAACTGCAGAATACAACCCGGGGTGCCGTATCGAAAGCGCCAAGTTTGTCCTGGACGAACTTTAAGGCGTCTGTATAAAGCGTCTTGGCCTCATTTAATCTTTTTTCATCATCGATGCAAAGATTATTTTCCGGACACGTAACGCCATTTATTTGCGGAATGAGAATCCGGACGGGCTTCACGACAGCGAATGCGCCTGCCGGCAACAATAACGAGAAGATTAGGATCGATTTCAATGCTTTCATTTTGATGCCTTCTGTATTTAGTAGTAGGTTGGGTTGAAAGAAATGAAGCCCAACACGTGTCAAGCCATCATTCGGCTGAAAAAAGCAATATAATTATGCTAACGAGAGTAAGTGCGTCGGGTTTCGCGTCGTTCTGCCCGATCTACGGCTGCACGCCAGGGTTAGCCGCCTCCCTAGCCTTTGCTTGCGCCGCTGATATTAGGAAACGGTTACCGACTTTCTCAACGTCGGGCATTGCATCCCGTGCATTCTCGACAGGCAACAATTCTATATGCAATTTTGCAAGTGCCAAATCCCGCGCAAAACGATCCTCAACAATAAAGAATACGTCTCCTTTTTTTGAAAGTAGGTTTGCTTGATAATTCCCTAGATAGACAACCTTGCCCGGTTTTATCTCAAATGGAATTGAGAAATCTTGAGCCGATCCGGAAACATCCGGCAACAGCATATCAAATGGGCTGGCGTGAGAACGAAAAACCTCAAAGTTCACTAACTCGTACTGTCCAGCCTGCAGCGCTGCTATTTCCACGATCCCAGTCTCATCTGATGATCTGTAGCGTTTAGTTTTGCGGTTCGAAAATAAATTGTTATATGTAGGATAATAGAGCCATCCCTTATGCTTCTCCCCAATACGCCGAAACACGAACCTATAACTGTCGATGGGAAGGTTATATTTGTTTAGCGCCAGCGCTGTTGATTGTCCTATGCCCATAACAGCATAACCCACATCTGATCCCGAATAATTTGTTGGAATCGTTAACATGCAGCTCGACACGGACATCAATATCAAAAGCGATAGTATTGCTCGCATTCTTACCCCTTCGTCTCCTATGATAGCTGACAAGTGATTAGCTAAACGGGACTATAGCATGGGGAGGACGATTTATCAATACGTTGGGGAAAATGGCGTTGACGCTATGCAGTCAGCCTTGGCGGCATTCGCCTGTTCAACCCAGCCTGACGAAAAAGAAACCGAACCGTGCCTCTTCTGCCGGCTGCTTTGTCGATGCTATAATAAATGTATGCCGCAAAAGATACGGATCACAATAAAGAGCATTGTTCTCGACGGAGAGCTGTTAGACACTCCCTGCGCAAAGGCCGTCGCCGGCATCCTTCCTATTGAGACGCGGCCGAACGAATGGGGCGACGAGTTTTATTTTGAGATACCCGTCAGCACACCCCTGGATGAGACGGCCACGACGAACGTGAAGGCCGGCGAGATCGGGTACTGGCCACCGGGACGGGCGCTTGCCATTTTCTTCGGTCCAACGCCCATGAGCAAAGGACAGGACCCGGTTCCCGCGAGCGCGGTGAACATCGTGGGAAGAATCACGGGGGGAGAGGCGACGCTGCTGGCACAGGCAAAGGGCGCGGGGAAGATCATGATCGAGAAGAGCTGAATAGAGCACAGGGGACGGATGACCGCATCGGAATACACGGGCCCGATGGCAGGCGTACTGATACAATCGGTGCCGCAGAAGGTTTATTACTCTGTTGACTCATATTTGCCAAAACAGATATAATACATTAAACAAGGATTTCGAGCAGTGCCGGCCCTGATTGCGATTTTAATCCGTCTGAGCCCCCTGGGTCACGGGGTGTTTTGCGGGTTGTGTCATCATTGATGGGACGCAGGAATCTGCCGTAACTTTCTCTTACCAAATTCAATAAAACTTCACACGCTTCTTATCAGGATAAGCGAGCAGCGCCATGGGGGGTAAACAGTAGCCGCGGCTGATAAGAAAACGCCCAAGCCCTCCTTCTTCACAAAAAACATGACAGGAAAGGGACGATTGCTGCCACCGGTGAACACCGGCCTCAACGGCGGACGGCAGGTACGTGGCTGCACGGGAGCATCGGGAAGCAATGACAGATCCGTATAGACTGGCTCTTGTTATCATTATTGCGGTCATTGTTATTTTGATCCTTGTTCTCTTCCTGGCCGCCGTGACCAGGAGAATCCGGAATGCAAGGAAGTATGCGTCCCTGGATGAATATCGGGCATTGTACCGGCGGAAAATAACCGATGCGCTTCAGTCCGGCACACTTCTGTCCATCTCCGATGACCTTCGCTCGCGTCCGTCGAGCCTCCCGTGGCGCGCCATTGAGGAAATACTGTTTGATCAGATCGCACGCAGCGATTGCAAGAAGGAGATCGGGCAGCTGTTCCTGGAACTCGGGTACAAAGGCTATTACGAGAACAGGTTGAAAAGCAGACGGCCGCTCATCAGGGCCGCAGCCGTGGATAAAATCGGGAAGATGCTGAGCGAATTTTCGACGGCCGGTCTCGTGGAGATATTGAGCCGCGAGGAACACCCCGAGATCCTGGCGGTGACGGCGCGGGCCTTGAGCAGGAACGGCAGCCGGGAGGGATTGACAGGCATCCTGGAGCGACTGCCCGATCTGTACCGGAGATCGCTCGTCTCCCGAAAAACGATCGAGGCTTCCCTCATCAATTTCAGCGCCGACGCGGTGCCGCTTCTGGTCGCCTATGGAAGCAAGAGCGACGACGCGAAGATCAGGGCTTCACTGCTGGAGGTGCTTGCGCATCTGGCGGCGACCCCGCTGTCGCTCGAGTTCGCCGCGGCGAACCTGAACGCCGATGACCCGGAGGTCCGGGCGAGGGCCGTCAAGGTGTTCGCGAGGCACGATGCGTCTGCGGACATGGTGCATCCGGAGCTCCTGCTCCCTCTTCTTGAGGATCCGGTATGGTTCGTGAGGCTTCAATCCGCGAGGGCATTGGGAAAATTGAAATACGAACAGGCGGTCGAAAGCCTGGGAAGGCGCCTGCTCGATACGAACTGGCAGGTGAGAAATGCCGCTGCCCGCGCTCTGGCGAATATCGGTGATGCCTCGCTGGACGTGTTCCTGAATATCCTGAAATACAAGGACCGTTACGCCAAGGAGAGCATTTGCGAGGAAGCGGGAAGGACGAATTTTACCCAGAGGCTGATCTCGAACCTCATGAGCCGCGACGAGACGCTGTATGCGAAATCCCGTGAGATGCTCGGGATCATGCACTCCCTGCATTTATCAACATCGCTCCATGAGTATTTGAAGAGCGGGGAGGAGGACGCGATAAAGCGGGAGATCGCCCTCCTCATGCGGGATACTGCCGCCCCCCGGGAGAGTGACCGGGGCGGGGAAGGTCCCCGATCTCCGGCTGCGCAAAGCGACGGCGAAGGAAAGAAGGCATGAAAGCGTATTTTGTTTCCTTTGCGCTCGGGTTCAACTATTTCGTCGGTTTTTATTACGGCGTCGTAAGCATCATCTATACCACGCTCCTGACCATCGCCCTCTTCGTCATCCTCAGGCATGCCCATCGCATCAAGTACGAACCGTTCAGGGAATACAGCATTTCGCCCGAGACCCCCTCGATCTCCATCCTGATCCCGGCGTACAATGAAGAAAAGGTGGTCGTGAGAACGATACGGTCCACCCTTGCCGTCGATTACCCCCTCTTCGAGGTCATTGTGATCAATGACGGGTCCGAGGACGGAACGCTTGAGGCTGTCATCGGCGTATTCGGCTTGAAAAAGATAGACCTCGTGTACCGGAATATCCTGCACACCGTTCCCGTGAAGGGGTTTTACGCCAACCCTGAAATTCCGAACCTCATCGTCATTGATAAAGAACGGAGTGGCAAGGCGGATGCCCTGAACTGCGGGATCACGGTTTCGAGAAGCGCGTACTTCTGTTCCGTTGACGCCGATTCTCTCCTGGAGAGAGACAGCCTCATCAAGCTCATGACCCCCATCATGGAGAGCAGAAGTCCCGTCATTGCCAGCGGCGGGGTTGTGAGAATATTGAACGGGGTGACCCTCAAGGATACGGCCATCCAGGAGATCGGGCTTCCCCAGGGCTTCCTCGCCATGTCCCAGATCGTGGAATACACGCGGACGTTCCTGTTCGGCAGGATGGGTTGGAACGCCCTGAACTCACTCCTGATCCTTTCCGGGGCCTTTTCCCTGTTTCACAAGGCGGCGGTCGTGGAGGTCGGCGGCTATCGAAGGGGGAGCATTACGGAGGATATGGAGATCATCGTGAGACTTCACGAGCACTATCTCCGGCAGAAAAAGCCTTACCGGATCAAATTCATATCAGACCCCATATGCTGGACCGAAGTGCCGGAGAGCCTGAAGATGCTGGGAAGACAGCGGAGAAGGTGGCATCTCGGACTGCTCAAGACGATGTGCCAGCACCGGTCCCTGATCTTCAACCCGAAATACGGCAGGATGGGATTGCTGGTATTGCCCTATTACCTGTTCTTTGAAACGCTCGGCCCGGTTGTGGAGTTGACGGGCTATGTGGCGGTGGTATGCTGCTACCTGCTGGGCCTGCTCAGCACTGATTTTGTGCTGCTCTTCCTGACGCTCGCGATATTCTACGGGACCTTTCTCTCGACAGCGGGCGTATTTCTGTCAGAACTTACCTACCGCCGGTATCCGAAATGGTCTCATTTCTTGCGTCTGGTGAAGTACTCCCTGCTCGAGAATTTCTGCTACCGGCAGATGAACGCATACTGGAGAACCCAGGCCCTGATCCAGTTTATCCGGGGGAGGAGCGACTGGGAGCACGTGGCGGACAAGGGCCAGGGCGTAACGGGCGAGGTGCCTCATGATGAACCTTAAGGAACTGGGTCTCCGCGCGATCAACGCGGGCGATCACCAGGAGGCCGTCAATATCTTCAAACGGGCCCTTGAAAAAAAGCGCGACCCCGAGGGACTGCTCGGACTTGCGACAGCGTACCAGAAGCTCGGCGAGCTGCAAACCGCCCGCTGGGCCTTTCACCAGGTCCTGGCGTTGGATGCCCGAAATCAAAAGGCGCTCGCTTCCCTCAAGGAAATAGACAGTGTCCCCCGCCGGCCAAAGACCAAGATGCCGGGGTCGCTGTTCAGAACGACGAGCGATTATTTCGAGCTCTACGACCGCGGTCAGTGGATGAAGTATTTCATGAAAGCGATCAACATCGGTCTTGGCCTGCCCGGCTACTTCCCCGGTGAATATCCGATAGGGAAGAACACCTATGCTAAATGGTTCAAGCAGATCTCAGAGCTCGGCGTGAACTCGATCAGAATCTATACCATACATCCTCCGACATTCTACGAGGCGTTGCGCCAGTGGAATGAATCGGGAAAACCGCTGTACCTCTTCCAGGGAATCTGGGCCGAGCTCCCGGAGAAGAACGATTTTAACAGCGATCACTACCTCTTGTCGATCAGGGAAAGCATCAAAAAAGCCGTGGATGTCGTATACGGGAACGCCCAAACCCCTGAAGGGCCCGGCCAGGCGTCCGGTGTTTTTCACGACGACGTATCGCGATACACGGCAGGGTTCATTTTCGGCAGGGAATGGGAGAGCTGTGCCGTGAAAGGCTTCAATGAGTCCCGCGGGCGAAGGCCGGAGGATTTCCACGGGGAATTTCTCCAGATCACCGGGGGGACTCCCTTTGAGGCATGGCTGACGAAGACCGGTGATTTTTTGCAATCCTATGAGCAGGGGACCTACCATGCCTCTCATCCCGTTTCGGCAGTGAACTGGCCGACGCTCGATCCCCTTGAACATCCGTCGGAATCACCCTATGAGGAGGAACTGCTCCTGCAGGGCACGAGAGTTTCCACGGCGACGTGCAGCGAGAACGAGGATATGGAGTCCGTGGATTTTTCGAAGATTACGGCCCGTCAGGGGAGCGGTGTCTTTGCAACCTATCACGTCTATCCTTATTATCCCGATTTTATGAATGACGATCACCCGGAGGAGGAAAACCCCTATCTCGGATATTTACGGACCCTCAAGCGGCATCACCGCGGTCAGCCGGTTCTTATCGCGGAATTCGGCGTCCCGAGCAGCCGCGACGCGAGCCATTGGCAAAAGAACGGGTGGCATCACGGCGGCCACTCGGAAGCGCGGCAGGGGGAGATCAACGGACTGCTCATGAAGTCGATCCACGCGGCTGGCATGGCGGGCGGGGTCCTCTTCAGCTGGTTTGACGAATGGTTCAAGCGAAGCTGGGTATTCTCTCCCTACGAAATTCCGGCAGAGCGGACGCCCCACTGGTTCAATCTCCAGGACGCGGAGCAGAATTACGGCCTGCTGGCCGCGTATCCGGGATATCCCGGAAAACGGGTGACCCTATCGGGGCGGAGGGAAGAATGGTCTGCGGCAGCGGTCCTCTATGAAAAAAAGGGAGAGGGGCCGTCATTCCCGTTCAACGACGGCTTCGATGATGCCCGGTCGCTCGTGCGGCTGATGGCGCAGCATGACGAAGGTTTTCTCTACATCCTGCTCGAGACGAAGGGAGGGGTAGACTTTTCGCACGCCCATTATCTCGTCGGGCTGGACACCTGCTGTTCCGACGCCGGCGAGTTCCTGCTGCCGTTCAAGACAAACCTCCACTGTCCCCTGGGGCTGAAATTTCTGATCCACCTGGCGGGTGAAGCGAAAAGCAGGATCCTCGTCTGTCAGTCCTACGACAAGTATTTGAACGCGGAGACCGGCGAGATCAGGCCCGCGGCCTCTTCCCAGGGGGCCTGGGTGATGATGCAGAACAAGACGAATAACCGGAGAATGAGCAAGGACAAGCAGACTTTTTATCCTTCACGGGTATTTTCGATGAGCGCCCTGAGGCAGGGAAGCCTTGACCGGAAAGACCCTCGCCATAATTCGCTCAGTGACTTTTCGGTGCGGGAGAACATGCTGGAGCTTCGCATCCCCTGGGGTCTCATCAATGTCACCGATCCGAGCTCACGCAGGGTTTTGTGGAAGGACAAGGAAGGCACAACAAGGAAAACAGAGGGGATAAAGATCCTCGCGGCCTCGTACAAGCCCGAGCAGGGCTTTCTCCATGCTGCGGACACGGGAAGAGGGAATAACCTGACCGATTCCCTCCCCGCAGACATGACGCGGGAAGCCATACAACAATACGCCTGGGGAGCGTACGACACCCCCCTCTATCACACCTATCTCAAGGACAGCTATCAGGTATACAAGAACGTCCTTTCGAGCATCCGGGGGACGATCTCATGAGTATGACACGGAGGACATTCTTAAAGCTCACCGGCGCTGCGGCCCTCTCCTCTTCCGCTCTGCCGCATTCCCTGTACGCCGCGGGAGCAAGGATTCCCGACAGGAGGATTCCTGCCCTGCTATACCACGACATATCGAACGTCCTGTACGATGAATATACTATTTCACCAGCCACTTTTTCGGCCCAGATGGAATGGCTGTATGCGACCGGCTACCGGACGCTCCCGGCGAACGAGGTGGAACAATTCCTTAAGAACACCGCCGGCCGGGCGGTCATGCTTACGTTTGACGACGGGGACATATCGTTCATGGATTATGCCTTTCCCCTGCTGAAAGATTACGGATTTAAGGCAACAATGAACATCATCGGACAGGCCGTGGAGAGTCACGCGCTCATCGACAGGCAGAGACCAGTATTGAGCTGGGACGAGTGCCGGTACCTCCTGTCGAGCGGCCTCGTGGACGTGGGCTGCCACAGCTACGCCCTCCATACGCCGGGAGGCGTCCTGAACGTCTCTTACGGGGCGATCGAAAAGGACCTGACGCTGTTCCAGGAAAGATACAAACAAGAGCTGGGGAAGCGATGCACGGTCCTGGCCTGGCCTTACGGGATCTACGATAAAAAGTGCATCGAGATCGCCCGTCATGCAGGCTTCAGCTGCATACTCACCTCACGAGAAGGCTTCATCGAGAAAAAGAGCGACCTGCGTGATCTTCCGCGGCTGAACATCAACAACAAACTGGATCTCATATCATTTCAGCAATACCTCGGAGCGAACCCGTGAATATGGCGAGATTCCTCGTGATCGTTGTCATGCTGTTCGGAAGCGCGGGCATCTGTCCGGCGCAAGCCCCGGAAGGGGGCGGCGACGAGGCGACGATCGAGTCCTTTCGGAAGGCCATTGCCGCTTCGAAAAACGTTGCTGAAAAGGCCGCGTTGTACAAAAAGCTGGGGGATCTCTATGTGTCCCGCGAGGACTTCAAGAACGCCGCGGAGGAATACATCCGCGCCCTTTCCCTGAAGGGCGATTTCGACGAAAGCGAACGGGTCCAGATGACGGTTGCGATATCATGGGGAGACAGGCTGGAGGAGGCAATTGCGGAGTTCCGGGCGATCGTGAAAACGAATCCGGACAACATCGAGGCCAGGACGCACCTTGCTCGGACGCTCTCCTGGGCGGGCAGGTTCGATGAGTCGCTCGTCGAGATCGCTGTTGTTCTGGGCCGGGACCCCGAAAACACGGACGCCCTGCTGGTCAAAGCGAACGACCTGCGTTGGAAAGGAGAGATCGACGAGGCGCTTCCGCTCTACCGCTCCATCCTCGAAAAAAAGGAAGATTTCGACGCGCGGGTCGGGTACACCTCTGTGCTCTTTGCCCAGGGGGAGGAGCCGGCCGCGCGGGAAAGCCTGGCGCTGTTAAAGCCGGCCTATCCCTATCAGGAAGATGAACTCAAGAAATTACAGGCGGAGATGAACAAGCCGAAACCCGCACAGCAATCCCGGGGAGCCGTGAAATTCAGCCACTACCAGGATACCGACGGCAATGCGGTGAACAGGTACCTGGTATCCTACGCTTTCCCCGTGAGGGGCGGGAACCCGCTTTTCAACTACCTGCACACGGAGGCGCACGACGACACCCGCCGGAACAGTACTGATATGGTTTCCGCGGAGACCCGTGTACCGGTGGGCAGGCAGCTCGGCATGGGGGCCGGCCTCGGCATCATCCGCTACCACGACGGCGGCGAGCCGGATTTTTTGATTGGCCACCTGAACACAGATGTCGAAATGCCTCACGGTTCCACGGGCATAGCGCTGGCCAGGGAGCCGTTGAATGAAACGGCTGAGCTCATCGAAAAAAGAATACGGCGCTCAGCCGCCGGGGTAAACCTTGATCACACTCTGACCGAGCTGCTCTCTCTCTCGGGAAATTACACCTACGCGGATTACTCGGATGCAAACAGCTCCAACGACCTGCAGCTCACCCTTCGCTATGCTCTGGCGCGGGAAAATCCCCGGATCACCATCGGCTACCGGTTCCGGTATCTCGATTTCGGCCACCAGAGTTTTGACGGCTATTTCGATCCCAATCGCTTCACGTCTTATCAGCTCCTCTTGAATACCTCCTTCGAGCAAGGACAGGTCAGCGGTTCGGCCGAGCTCTTTGTCGGCCATCAGTCATTCATGAGATACGGGGCCGGCAATAACGACTTCATTTATGGCGGCACCGCAAGCATCGGATACAAGCTGACGAAGAACATCACCGTGGAGGTGAACGTCGAAGGAGGCGATTATGCCCTCCAAACAGCGACCGGCTTCCGATATCATCTGTATGGGGTCAGGCTGAGCGGGGCGTGGTGATAGGGCGTTGCCCTTTCTTTTTATCGTCCTTCGACTTCAAAGGACAACGTCATCCCCTCAACCTGCCGCCTTTTCCCTCTTTACCTCTCCCGCCTCTCTGTGATAAGATGCAATTCTGTGAGCACCCTGGAACCAACCATCATTCCCCGTTCGGGGCATACCATCTCCCGCAAATGGATCAGCCCCAATGCAGTCCGCGTACTCTACCGCCTTAAGGAGAAGGGATACCACGCCTATCTCGTGGGCGGGGGCGTGCGCGACCTGCTGCTCGGGCGCGAGCCCAAGGACTTCGACATCGCCACGAACGCGACCCCGAACGAGGTCAAGAAGCTCTTCCGCAACTGCCGGCTCATCGGACGCAGGTTCCGGCTGGCCCATGTCCATTTCCATAACGAGATCATAGAGGTTGCGACCTTCCGTTCCAACCAGCCCGAGGAACCGGAGTCGGAGACAATCCCTGAAGCTTTACCCGTGGCAGAGGTCAAGGAGCCGGCCGGGGGCGAGATCCAGGCGGACATTCCGGCTGAGAGTCAGCCCGAGGCCGCGGCAGCAGAACCAGCAGCGCCATCGGCTTCAGCAATAACAGCTCCCGAGCGCCCCCGTCCGCCGCGCATGCTCAAGACCGAGGACGGCATGATCCTGCGCGACAATGTGTTCGGTACGCCGGAGCAGGACGCAGTCCGCCGCGACTTCACGGTGAACGCCATGTTCTACAACATCGCCGACTTCTCGGTCATCGACTATGTGGGCGGCATGAAGGACCTCCGGTCGGGGCTCATCAGGATCATCGGCGACCCCGTGGTGCGCTTTACCGAGGACCCCGTGCGCATGGTAAGGGCCATCAGGTTCGCTGCCATACTCGGATTCGAGATCGAAGAGAGCACGGAACGAGCGCTGCTCGATCTGAAGGACCGGGTGGCGCTCGCCTCGCCGTCCCGGATGTACGAAGAGGTCCTGAAGCTGTTCCTCCAGGGAGAGGCGGAGAAGACCTACCAGCTGCTCAGGAAATCCGGCCTCTTCGGCGTCATCTTCCCGGGACTGAACGCGTGGGTCGACCTTGAGCACGAAGGGTACCCGCATACCTGGATCGGCAAGGCGCTCGAATGGGTCGATGTCTGCATGCAGACCGGCAGAGGGGTGGAGCCCCATATCCTGTTCACGCTCCTGTACGGACAGTATGTGGAGGAAAAGGCCCGGGAGCTCCGGACTGCGGGCATGCCGCCCGTCGATGCGCTCACCGCCGCGATCTCCGGGATCATGGGTGAACAGGTGCAGCGCGTCCAGATCCCGAAGAAGATCGGCCTCGCCATGCGGGACATCTACTGGAACCAGCAGCGGTTCGAGAAGCGGGAAGGGAAGCATCCCCGCTATTTCCTGCGCAGGCCCGGGTTCGCCGACGCCTTCGAGTACCTTCGCTTCATCACCGAAACCACGGGTGAGCGGCCGGAGCTCCGCGCTTGGTGGAAGGAGTTCATCAAGAGCGACGCGCGGCTCCATGCGGGCGATGGTCAGGTCGCAGGGAAAGGCCAGGAAAGGCGCGGCCGGCCGACCCGGAGGCGGAGAAGACGGGGCGGGAAGGGAAGACCGGGAGAGCCGAAGCCGAAAGCCTGATCGTAATAACCACGGATGAATACGGGTAAAAGAAAAATCGTTTTGTAACCACAGGTGAACACAGATTGGCACAGGTAAATAAAGGCGAGGGCCGAAAGCGATAGGGTCCTTTGCCACAATGTAAAAACTGCAGATATCGATCTTAACTTTTTTCTATTCGTGAATATTCGCATCAATTCGCGGCCAGCTTGTCTTTTGTTCTTGTCTGTGTCATCCGTGGCAAAGTAAGGTGCTTATGCCCAGACCACCGCGTTTCTTCATATCCCCCGAGCAGGCAGCCGGCCATTCCATCACCATCACCGGCGAGGATGTGCGCCATATCGCGGTGCTCCGGATGGAGAGCGGCGACGAACTTTTGATTGCCGACGGACGGGGGATGGAGTATGCGGTCAGGATCATGGGCATTGACCGCACCACGGTCAGGACCGAGATCATCAGCCAGGCAAAGCGGGAGCCCGCCTCTCCCCGCATCACGCTGGGCCAGGGCATTCCCAAGTCGGACAAGATGGACCTGATCATTCAGAAGGCAACGGAGCTTGGCGTTTCTGCCCTCGTTCCGCTCGTTACGGAGCGGACCATTGTGAAGATCAGGGACGAGGAGAAACGGGCCGGACGCTGGCAGAAGATCGCCAGAGAGGCGGCCATGCAGAGCAGCCGGCTCGATATTCCGCAGATCGAACCCGTGCGATCATTCAGGGACTATGTCTTTTCCCTGAACCCCGCCCCCGGGACCCTGCTCCTTTTTCCCTGGGAAGAAGGGACCGAGCCGGTCAAGAACGTCCTGAAGCGGAACCCCGATGCAGGGAATATCGTCGTACTCGTAGGTCCGGAGGGAGGGTTTTCCGGGAAAGAGGCCAACGAGGCGAAGAGCAGGGGCTTTCATCCCGTGAGCCTCGGATCGAATATTCTGCGAACCGAAACGGCCGCCCTCGCGGTCCTGAGCATGATCGGATACGAGTATCGTTAGGGTGATTTGTCTTCCCTGCATGTTGCTTGCTTTTGCCGGTGCTCTTCCGTTCTCCGGCCCGCCGTTTCCCGCTTCCGCAGCACGCCCCGCTATCATTATTGGCCGGTTTTCCCCCGGCATTTCCCTTGACACCCCGAGCAGTGAGATGTTAATATCACGCTCTACGAGGGGGGCCAATGAAACTGGCGATCGGCTGCGACCACGGCGGTTTTGACCTCAAGGAAGAGGTCCTGAAGTACCTCAAGACGGTTCCGGACGTGCGGATCGAGGACTTCGGCGTCGCGAGCCGGGACTCCGTTGATTACCCTGACTACGGCAGAAAGGTCGCCGAGGCGGTTTCCCGGGGCGCCGCGGACCGCGGCATTCTGATCTGCGGGACGGGCATCGGCATGTCCATCGTTGCGAACCGCTATCCCCGCGTGCGCGCCGCGCTCTGCCACGACCACTTCACGGCGCAGATGAGCCGTGAGCACAATGACGCGAACATCCTCGTGATGGGCGAGCGCGTTATCGGCAGGGGGGTGGCCCTGGAGGTCGTGAAGACCTGGCTCGAAACGCAGTTCGCCGGAGGCCGCCACCTGCTGCGGCTGAACAAGATAGAGGATATCGAAAAATCCGTCAACACGAAGTAACCCGGGAATATCAACTGCGAAGCCGCGGAGACCGCGAAGGAAAGCGCTGGCACCGGCGTGTAAGGCGTGGCCAGTCCTTCGCGACCTTTGCGCCTTGGCGGTTCAATGGTTTTTGTCCCGGTTTGCCGCGACCGAGAAATCGAAAAATCGCCCATAAGGATGCCACCATGTCGGAACTCAAAGACGCTGACCTCGAAGTCTACAATGCGATCAGGGGCGAGGAGCAGCGCGAGCTGGAGAAGATCGTCCTGATCGCCTCCGAGAACTACGTGAGCCAGGCGGTGCTTGAAGCGCAGGGTTCGGTCTTCACGAACAAATACGCCGAGGGCTATCCGAACCGCCGCTATTACGGCGGGTGCGAGTACGCCGACCAGGTCGAGTCCCTGGCGATCGAGCGGGCGAAGCAGCTTTTCGGCGCCGAGCACGTGAACGTGCAGCCCCATTCGGGCTCGTCCGCGAACATGGCGGTCTACTTCAGCGTGCTCCAGCCCGGGGACACCATTGTCGGCATGGCGCTTCCCCACGGAGGACACCTGACCCACGGCGCGAGCGTCAGCTTTTCCGGCACGCTGTACAAGTCCTTTTCCTACGGCGTGGACCGGGCGACGGAGCTGCTCGATTACGACGAGGTGGAGCGGCTCGCCATCGAGCATAAGCCGAAGATGATCGTCTGCGGCTACAGCGCCTATTCGCGCAGCCTCGACTTCGGCCGCTTCCGGAAGATCGCCGACAAGGTCGGCGCCTACCTGATGGCCGACATCGCGCACATCGCGGGACTCGTGGCAGCCGGAGAGCATCCGAGCCCCGTGCCCCACGCGGACTTCATCACGACCACGACGCACAAGACCCTGCGCGGCCCGCGGGGCGGCATGATCATGTGCCGGGAAAAGTTCGCCAAGGCCGTGGACAAGGTTATTTTCCCCGGGATCCAGGGCGGCCCGCTGGTTCACGTCATCGCGGCAAAGGCCGTGTCGTTCAAGGAAGCGCTCCAGCCGGAGTTCAAGGACTACCAGCGCCAGGTGAAGAAGAACGCCCAGGCGCTCGCGAAGCGCCTCACCGAGGACGGGTTCCGGATCGTGTCGGGCGGCACCGACAACCATCTGATGCTCGTGGACCTGACGCCGAAGAACATCACGGGCAAGGACGCGGAAACGGCGCTCGACGCGGCCGGCATCACGGTCAACAAGAACAGCATCCCCTACGACCAGAAGCCCCCCGTTACGACCAGCGGCATCCGGCTCGGCACGCCGATCGTGACCACGCGCGGCATGCGCGAGCACGAGATGAAGGTCGTCGGGGACCTGATCTGCCAGACCCTGAAGCACATCAACGATGCCGAGGCGCTGGCGAACATCAGGGAGCAGACCAGGAAGTTCTGCAGCCGGTACCCGATGTTCGCGATGGAAAAAGCGCAGGTTTAGAGCACGGGAACGACGGGAGCTTCGCTCACACGGGCTTCGCATCACGGGTGAAAGCAGGGCTTTTCGTTCGGGCGGGCTTTCGAAGCTTGTTCTTTGTTTTAAAACTCTGAATCTTATCTGTGTGTCCGGCAGAGCCGCACCTGCCTGTCCCCGCGTTACGGCGACGGCAGGAGATGTTCACCTGTGGTTACAAAGTCTATGACAAGGCCTTCCTGGGACGAATATTTCATGGAGATCGCGCACCTCGTGAAGAGGCGCGCCACCTGCCTGCGGCGCCAGGTCGGCGCCGTGCTCGTGAAGGACAAGAACATCCTGGCCACGGGCTACAACGGGGCGCCTTCCGGCATCCAGCACTGCCTGGACCGCGGCTGCCTCCGCGAGCAGCTGGGCATCCCCTCCGGCGAACGCCATGAGATCTGCCGCGGCCTCCACGCCGAGCAGAACGCCATCATCCAGGCCGCCAAGCACGGCACGAACATCGAAGGCTCCACCCTCTACTGCACCAACCAGCCCTGCGGCATCTGCGCGAAGATGATCATCAACGCGGGCGTCGCGCACATCATCTTCGAGGACGGCTACCCCGACGCCCTGGCCGCCGAGATGCTGAACGAGTCCGGCATCAAAATAACACACTACGTAAAAAAGTGAATCAAGGCAAAGGGCGTATTTCGAATTAAACAACGCACAATGTAGATCGGCCGGTAAAGGTGCTTCAATTTGGGATTTGCACCGTGAAATCCGCAATGTGAAATGCTCCTCGTGACCTATGCGCTGCCCCTACTGCTCAAGCCTCGATAATAAAGTCATCGACTCCCGGATGGGGAAGGAAGGCGATTCCATCCGCAGGAGGCGGGAGTGCATCAAGTGCGAGGGGCGCTTCACGACCTACGAGCGCGTCGAGGAAGTGCTGCCCTCGGTCATCAAGAAGGACGGCAGGCGCGAGCCCTACGACCGCATGAAGATCCTGAACGGGCTCAAGAAGGCCTGTGAAAAGCGGCCGGTCAGCGTCGATGCGCTGGAGAACACCGTGGCCGACATCGAGAAGTCACTGCAGGAGAAGGGCCTCAAGGAGATCCCGAGCACGGTCATCGGCGAAGAGGTGATGGAGCATCTCCACAGGCTCGACGAGGTCGCCTATGTCCGGTTCGCCTCGGTGTACCGGTCGTTCAAGGACATCAACGAGTTCATGAGCGAGCTGAAGGACATCCTGGGCAACAAGGAAATAAAGAAACTGAAGGAAAGCACATCGTAACACGGGAGCCGCAGTCCAGATGCAGGCCCTTCTTCTCAGAAGGGGTGAATCCGGACGTTTCCCGTTGCCCGTATCCTAAGAGTTGCTCTTCGCTCTCCGCGCACTCTGCGCCTCCGCGAGATAAGCGTTCCCCATGTCCAACCCAGTTGTTGATATAGCCGTCGGTGTTTCCGTCAATAAGACCTTCCACTACCTGGTCCCGCAGGAAATGCAGGACAGGCTCGCTCCCGGCTCACGGGTGCTCGTTCCCTTCGGCAGCAGACGCATGACCGGCACGGTCGTCGGGTTTCGCGAACAGGCCGACGTTGCGGACCTCAAGTCCGTGATCGAGGTCATCGATGACCCGATCGCCCCCGAACTCCTTGAACTGGCCTCCTGGATGTCCGAGTACTACCTGTACCCGCTCGGCCAGGCCATCGAGGCCGTCGTGCCCAAGGCGGTCTCGCGCGCAAGGCCGAAAAAGAAACAATACCTGCGTTTGCTGCGCGAGCCGTCCACGCCCTTGAAGGGCGCGAAACAGGCTGCGCTGGTTGCGGCGTTGAAGGAGCAGGGGGAGCAGGAGGTTGATGCGCTGCCGGGCTTCTCCCGTGCGACCGTCAACAAGCTCCGCGAAGAAGGCATCATCGAGCTCGTCGAGCGGGAGCAGCAGCCCGCGTCAGAGGAGCTCGATTTCCTGCCCAGCGAGCCTCCGGTCTTGATGCCGGAACAGCAGGAGGCGGTGCGCAGGATCGAGGAGGCAATCGCAGGCAGGACCTTCGGCGTCTTCCTGCTGCACGGCGTGACCGGCAGCGGCAAGACCGAGGTCTATCTCCACGCCATCAACGGGCTTACGGCCTCGGACAGGGGGGTGATCGTCCTGGTCCCGGAGATCGCGCTCACGCCGCAGCTGCTGTCCCGTTTCCGGCGGCGGTTCGGGAGCCGTGTGGCGGTGCTGCACAGCGGGCTGACGGACCGGGAACGGGCCGATGAATACCGGCGCATCAGGGCGGGCCAGGTCGACGTGGCCATCGGCGCGCGGTCGGCGGTCTTCGCTCCCTTTGGGAAGGTGGGGCTGATCGTCGTGGACGAGGAGCACGAGAACTCCTACAAGCAGGACGAGGGGCTCCGCTACCATGCCCGGGACGTGGCGATCATGCGAGCTAAATTCCAGGATGCCGTCGTGGTGCTCGGCTCGGCAACGCCGTCGCTCGAAAGCTATCACAACGCGAAGTCAGGCAAGTTCACCTACCTCCGCCTCGCGAACCGTGTGGACCACCGCCCCATGCCCGAAGTTTGGATCGTCGACGGGAAGACCATGCCCAAGGGGCAGCTCTATTCCCCTCAGCTGCTCGACGGCATCAGGCAGCGGCTCGAGAAGAAGGAGCAGGTCCTGCTGCTCCTGAACCGGCGCGGCTTTTCCTCGGTCCTCATCTGTCAGGAATGCGGCACCGTCATCAAGTGCCCGAGCTGCAGCGTGTCCCTCACGTACCACAAGTCCGAAGGCACGCTCAAGTGCCACTACTGCGGACACTGCACGAGCCCGCCGGACCACTGTTCGTCCTGCAAGGGCGTCGACCTCAAGCCGCTCGGCTCGGGCACCCAGAAGATCGAGGAAGAGCTGCAGAACCTGTTCCCGGACGCGCGCGTCCGGAGAATGGACAGCGATTCGGTCAAGGGAAGGGACGCCTATGACACGCTGCTGCAGCAGGTGGACCGGCTGGAAGTGGACATCCTGCTCGGAACGCAGATGGTCGCCAAGGGTCACGACTTCCCGGCGGTGACGCTCGTCGGCGTGGTGGATGCCGACGTGGGGCTGAACCTGCCGGATTTCCGTTCCGCGGAAAAGACGTTCCAGCTCATCACCCAGGCGGCAGGCAGGGCGGGCAGGGGCGATGCGGCGGGGGAAGTGGTCATCCAGACCATGAACCCGAACCACTACTCGATCCTCCACAGCAGGACCCACGATTACGAGGGATTCTATGATGAGGAGATCGCCTACCGGAGCCAGCTCCAGTATCCGCCGGTCGGCAGGTTCGTGAAGCTCGAGGTGAAGAGCGCCAATGACGGCTATGCCCGGGAGGCGGCGAAGATCGCTCAGGACCGCATCAGGAGCCTGCTCAAAGGCAAGGACGTTCTCCTGCTCGGCCCCGCGCCCGCCCCGATTGCGAGGGTGCGCGGTCAGTACCGGTTCCAGCTGCTCCTGCTGTCACAAAAGCGCGAGATGATGAGGTTTCTTGCAACGGAAGGAAAGAACGCCGTGGAGGAGAAGTACGGCAGGAAATGCAAGGTGATCGTGGATGTGGACCCGGTCAACTTGATGTAAGCAGGTTGCTGCCGGAATTCTGAATTAATACTGTTTCTCATTGAGGACTGTCAGGTCTATGGATCACATCTCTCTTCAAGAACTCAACACCCGCTGGGACCGCTGCCGGAAATTGCTGCATGAGCATCTCCCCGCGGCGGAAGGCCTTGTTGTCTTCTCACGCCTGAACATCTACTACCTCACCGGCACCTTCGGGAACGGCCTGTTCTGGCTCCCGCTCCAGGGCGAACCAATACTTCTCTGCAGACGGGGGTATGAGCGGGCGAAGATGGAATCGCCGGTCAGGAACATTGCGCCGTTCTACTCCTATAAGGATGTCGAAGGGGTTTTGCGCGATGCCGGATCGCCGATCGGGAAGACCATCGCCGTCGAGATGAACGGCCTCTCGTGGATGCTGGGATCCAGTTTCGCCAGGTACCTCCCCGGACGCGATCTCGTGTCGGGCGACCGCGTTCTTTCCCTGACGCGCAGCAGGAAGACCACGATGGAGCTGGAGCTGCTCCGGGACGCCGGTGCGAAGCACGAAGCGTGCCTGGTCAGGCTTCTGCCGCTTCTGCTGAAACGGGGGATGTCTGAATTCGAAATCGCCCACGCGATCTCGCACCTCTTCTTTTCCCAGGGCCACCAGGGCATCCTGCGCATGGAGAACTACGGCGAGGAGGTCTATCTCGGCCACATCTCGATCGGGGAGAGCGGAAATTATCCGAGCGTGTTCAACGGCCCGCTCGGTCTGCGCGGCGTGCATCCCGCGGTGCCGCACATGGGATCGAAGCACGTCCACTGGGAGGACGGCATGCCGCTCTCGATCGACAACGGGTTCATGCACGAGGGGTATCAGACGGACAAGACCCAGGTCTACTGGCTCGGAGCTCAGGACTCGATACCGGCGATCGTTCGGGCCGCTCATGATTGCGCGATAGAGATCCAGGCGCGGGTCTCCGGGAACCTGAAGCCCGGCATCAGGCCGAGCCTGCTCTGGGAGCTGAGCCTGGAGCATGCGAAGCAGAAGGGCTTCGAGGAAGGCTTCATGGGCCTCGGCAGGAACAAGGTCGGCTTTATCGGCCACGGCATCGGGCTCGCCATCGACGAGTATCCGGCGCTCGCCAAAGGCTTCGACGTGCCGATCGAGGAGGGTGCGGTCCTCGCTATCGAGCCAAAGATAGGTATCCCCGGCATCGGCATGACGGGCGTTGAGAACACTTTTGAGGTGACTTCGCAGGGCGGAAGAAGCCTGACCGGAGAAAACTACGATATCATCTGCGTGCCCTAGCCGGCTGCTGTAGAGACAGGGAAATCAAAACAACCGACGTTTAGGAGCCGCGGTTTTGCGGGAAATCATGCAAAAGGACATCAACGGTATCGATACCATGACAGCCAGCGCACCGGGCGATGCCCAGCGCACAGGTTTCAGGGTGCTCGGTTCGATCAGTTTCTCTCATTTCCTGAACGACATGATCCAGTCGTTGATCCTGGCGATCTATCCGCTGCTCAAGGGCAAGTTCCAGCTCAGCTTTGCACAGATCGGGCTGATCACGCTCACCTACCAGGTCACGGCTTCCCTGCTCCAGCCTCTGGTGGGATTCTACACCGACCGTAATCCAAAGCCCTATTCACTCGCCTTCGGCATGGGATGCACGCTCATCGGTATTCTCGTGCTGGCAATGGCGCCGAACTACGGCACACTGCTCCTTGCCGCCGCGATCGTCGGAACCGGATCCTCGATCTTCCATCCCGAGTCGTCGCGTGTGGCCCGCATGGCCTCAGGCGGAAAGCACGGGCTGGCCCAGTCGATCTTCCAGGTCGGCGGCAATACCGGATCCGCGATGGGCCCGCTTCTGGCCGCGTGGATCATCATCCCGCGGGGTCAGCAAAGCGTAGCCTGGTTTTCGCTTGCCGCCCTGCTTGCCATCTCGGTGCTGTGGCAGGTTGGAGGGTGGTACCGGCGCCGTCAGGCGCTTGCCGGCCCTCGGGCCAGGGGACAGCAAGGGCTGCACCCGGTCCTGCCAGCGCGCACCGTTGTTCTGTCCCTCCTAATTCTGCTGATACTGATTTTTTCGAAGTTTTTTTATCTTGCGAGCCTGAGCAGTTATTACATCTTCTATCTGATGCATCATTTCAATCTGTCCGTGCAGTCGGCGCAGATGCACCTGTTCGCGTTCCTGTTCGCCGTTGCGATGGGCACCGTCCTCGGCGGGCCCCTGGGCGATCGCATCGGCAGAAAGCGAGTGATCTGGCTTTCGATCCTGGGGGCGGCCCCCTTTGCCCTCGTCATGCCCTACGCAAATCTGGCGTGGACGGGCATCCTCGCATTCGTTATCGGGTTCATCCTCGCTTCCGCCTTCTCGGCCATCCTTGTGTTCGCCCAGGAACTCGTCCCCGGAAAGGTCGGAACGGTTTCAGGTTTCTTCTTCGGACTTGCTTTCGGCATGGGCGGAATCGGCGCTGCCGTGCTCGGCAAACTTGCAGACCGGCACGGCATAGAATTCGTCTATCACCTGTGCTCGTATCTGCCCCTGCTCGGTGCGTTGACGGTGTTTCTTCCCGACCTCGGACGGCAGGCTGACCCGGCCATTGCCCCGCAAGGCTCGTCACCCGGAGGTCCCCGGTAGGAGAACCAACGTCCCCGGTCCCCCCGGCTTGACAGCATGCCTGCTTCCGGTGCCTCAGCTTGAAGGAAAGGGGTTAAGGTCTTGTGACAATATAGATTCGTAAATGGATTGTTCGAGCCGGGCCTCCTCAAGAAGGAGGCTTTTTTATTGCCAGGAATGCATATTTATTATAGACTCACCATTGAGCTTGAAGTACAATGCTCGCCCTGCCTTGTATCACGGATCCGGCGGGAGCGAAAGCAAGGAAAGTCAGAGCAGGAGCGCAAATCATCGTGAAGGAAGAACTGAAAAGACTGAATGAGCAGCTAATAAAAGAAATCTCCGAGCGCAAACAAGTGGAAGAAGCACTGCGCGAGAGTGAAACGACGTATCGGGCACTCTTCGAAGGCTCACCGGATGCCATCCTTCTTGCCGATCCGGCCACGGGGATCATCCTTGACGCCAATCCGGCCGCAAGCCGTCTTCTCGCGAGACCCCAAGAGAATATCGTCGGACTCCGTCAATATGAAATTCATCCACCTCAGAGAAATACATTCTCGCGGGAGGCTTTTTCGCAGCACATCGAGGAGACGAGGGAACGCGGGGAATCGCATCCTATTGAAAATACCGTTGCCCGGCCCGATGGTTCCGAAGTGCCCGTGGAGGTTTTAGCACAGCTGGTCACCATTAAAGGGAAAAAGGTCCTGCAGGGAGTCTTCCGGGATATCAGCGAACGCAGGAAGACAGAACGGACGCTGCGCGGAAGCGAGGAGCGGTTGCGGCAGGCCGTCCGCGTTTCCCAGATCGGCATATTCGATCACGACCACCGTACGGACACCATCTACTGGTCGCCGCAACAGCGGGAAATCTATGGCTGGGGACCGGACGAGCCGGTGACCCTGCAGGCGTTTCTGGATCGGGTCCACCCCGGGGACCGGGAGAGGATCGCACTGGCTGTCCGGCAAGCCCACGACCCTGCGGGTGACGGTTTCTTTGACGTTGAACACCGGATCGTACGCCGCGACAGCTCCATCCGATGGCTGACCACGCGGTCGCAGACCTTCTTCGATGGCGAGGGCGATGGCCGCCATCCGGTACGCACGATCGGTGCTGTCCGGGATACAACTGAAAACAAGCAGGCGGAGGAAGAGAGAGAGAAACTGCAGGCCCAGCTGATTCAGGCGCAGAAGATGGAGTCAGTCGGGCGTCTGGCCGGCGGCGTGGCCCATGACTTCAATAACATGCTGAGCGTGATTCTCGGCCATGCAGAAATGACCCTGCGCGGGCTTGACAAGACGTCGCCCCTCTATGACGACCTCCGGAATATCCAAAGGGCCGCACAGCGCTCGGCCGATCTTACGCGGCAGCTGCTCGCCTTCGCCCGTAGGCAGATCGTCGTGCCCAGGGTGCTCGATTTGAATGCAACGGTGGAGGGGATGCTGAACATGCTGCACCGTATCATCGGCGAAGACATCAAGGTGGTTTGGGTCCCCGTCCGCGGCTCCTGGGCTGTCAAAATCGACCCCGCCCAGGTCGACCAGCTCCTTGCGAACCTGCTGGTCAATGCACGCGACGCCATCGCCCATGAAGGCAAAGTCATCATAGAGACGAAGAATGTCGTCTTGGACGATGCGTACTGCGCCGGTCACCGCGGGTTCGTTCCAGGCTCGTTCGTAATGCTGTCGGTGAGCGACGACGGCTGCGGCATGGGCCCGGAGGTCCTCACTCACCTCTTCGAACCCTACTTCACCACCAAGGGCATCGGCGAGGGTACCGGCTTGGGTCTGGCCACGGTGTATGGCATCGTCAAGCAGAACGATGGCTTCATTGACGTTTATAGCGAGCCGGGCAAAGGAACAACGTTCAATATCTACCTGCCCCGCTGCGAGAGCAAGGTCATATCGGTCCCGGAGGAAGGCCCGGAACACGCGGCAAAAGGCGGTACCGAGACGGTTCTGCTGGTCGAGGATGAGCCGATGATCCTGGAACTCAGCAAGGATTTGCTTGAGGATCTGGGCTACACGGTACTGATCGCCAGGACCCCCGGCGAGGCGATCAACCTTGCCGGGAAACATGCCGGACAGATTCATCTGCTCATGACCGACGTGATCATGCCGGAGATGAGCGGCAAGGACCTTGCCGGTCGTCTGGTTTCCCTTTACCCGGACCTCAGGACCCTGTTCATGTCCGGCTATACGGCCAATGTCATCGCCCGACAAGGCGTACTGGAGAAAGGCATCCACTTCATGCAGAAACCGTTTTCCATGCACGAATTGGCCATGAAGGTGCGAGAGGCGCTCGAGAGTAGCAGCTGATCACCTATGGATGATCGAGGAAAGAAATCACCTCCCTCCGGTTCAGAGGAAGAAATTGCTGAAAAAAGGCGGGAACAACGATACACGGTGCCCGATGCCTGCCAGGAGCATATCAAGCTGCAGGTAAAGAGCGGCAACGAATTCGTGCCCGCGCTGCTCGGCAACTTCAGCCGCAACGGTATCTTATTCGAGAGTCCTGTGCCGTTTCGTCAGGGCGAGCATACCGAGTGCATCGTCTCGATCTCCTTCATGCCCACGCGTGAAATATCTTTTGGCATCGAGGTGAGGTACTGCTACGCGGACCATGGTTCCCATATTACGGGAGCTGCTGTTGATACGATTTCAGATGAAAATTGGTTTGATGTTTTTGTTGACGCCCATGACTTTATCGTACTGCGTCAGTGCTCCCGCTGACAGCCGCTTTGCTCCGTGAAGAAATGTCAGCCTCCCGAAGCGGTCCCCTGGTAACCTCCCCCGCAGAAAGCAGTCCCCTGTCGCACTAATCTCTTTATTGCAGCTTATCTGATGTTCGCATGAGATGTCGGTAGTGCAAACCGTGCTGAATGGTGAGCTCAGTACTATCGCCGGATTGACATTCATTCAGGGCACGATATTCTGAGACCGGCGCGGGACGTGGCGGGAGGATTCGTGAATAAGCGTTAAATCGGTCTGACGGGAGATTTCACAAGGTGCGGCTTGATCAGGCGCCCCGCGGATTCCCTGCTCAGCGTTTCCCGGCGGTGTTCCAGCAGGATGCCCGCAGTCTTCTGTGCAGCGGTGACGACGGGCACCCCCAGTATCATCCCCATGATGCCGAAGAGTTTCTCTCCCACGAGCAACGTAATCACCAGGAGCATGGGATGGAGGTGCACGCCTTTGCCGATCAGCAGAGGCTGTATTACGAGGTCGTCCATGAGTTTTATGACGAGGTACAGGACAACGACATGCAATAAGGGATCAAGGCTGCGGTACTGCATCAGAGCGACGAGGGCGGATGCCGTGCATCCGATAAGGGGGCCAAAATACGGTATAATATTTGCCACACCACTTACAATGCCGAGCGTGATAGGATAGTTGCTTCCCATGAGCCAGAGGCCCACTGATGCCAGTACCCCTATAACAAAACAGTCAGCGGCAAGCCCGCGGAGATATTTTCCAACGAGGATATTGATCTCTCCAATGACTGAAATAGTCGATTCCACGTAAGAGGGCGGGACCCAGTCTATGGCCCTCTTCAATACGTCCGGCCAGTCCTTCAGGAGGAAAAAGACAAAGAAAGGGACAAGAATGAGCGCCATAATAACGGGCGTTGCCTGCGTGAGAATCGCTGAAGCGTTGAGTGTCCCCTCGATAAATCCGTTCGGACCGAACACAGTGTCGACAAGTTTCATGATGCTTGATTCGATGAAGGGGTATTTTTCTGCGCTGCTTCGCGCGGTTAACAGGAGAGCGTCCTGTATCTGACGCAAGAATTCGGGAAACTTTGCGTAGACGTTCATGGTTTCCCGCTTAAGGTCGGGAATGAAGATAAGGTCTGCTGCAATCACGAACACGGCAGCGACCACAAAGAGCAGAATGACCGCCACGCTCCTCTTGATTCCAAGCCTCTCGACGGCCCTGACAACCGCGCTGAAAATATAGGCAATGACCGCTGCGGCTATCAGCATCATGAGGAGCTGCGTGATACGGGAAGCGATGACTGCTGCGACACCGAGAGCCAGGAGAAGAACAACCCACCTTGGCATCTGGTCACGGAGCTTGCGCAAATCGGTCAACGAGGAGCCGCCCCTATGCTTTTCATCAGTCATGGTCATATCTTTTCATCTTTCATTCGGGCTGGCTACGGTGTATGTAGTCCGACAAGATCTCGACCAGGTTTAAAAGAATTCTCGCAGAGGTTGCACTATTGCACCGGATAAGATCGTCAAAGTACGACTTATACATGATCAAAAGGAGCGAATCCTTTTCAGCAACAGCAGTAGCAAACCGTGAAGCGTGGCCGATGAGGGCGAGCTCTCCAAAATGAGAGCCTGGTCCATGAACATGAAGTATCTTGTTCTCCGGATCAGACTCTTTGATTATTTTTACCGACCCCTCGAGGACGACATAGACCGCCTTTCCGCTTTCAGCCTCGCGAAAGATAATATCGCCCGCTGCATATTTTTTTTCGATGAGGTCGATGAGCAGTTTCCTGAGCAGTTTCTTGTCCATACCCTTAAAGAGGGGACCGTCACTGAGTGTCCGGAGATGGGATTCCCTGGTTGTGTCCAGGGCCCAGGTAAAGTACCTTCTCACTATTTTGGAATCTAAAATCATAGGTTTTAAATTTTACCGCAATCCCATGGTTCCTGGCAATGTGTTTTTTCATGAAAAACAAAGAGTAGCCCCGGATGATGTGCCTGCAAGTGAAGGGGAGGAGCCCGCCCGATCGAGCGGGAACGGGAGATATTCACATCTCCGGATATTCTATGAGACGTGGAAGGATTCATGTTGCTGAGGAGAAAAATTACGCAAAAGTCACTGCCGTGCCGTAAAGAAAGTTCCCTGTCCAGGGACATACTTTTCAGAAGGATTTCCGTCAAAGGTCCGCTAAATCCAATGTTCGCATGAAATGTTAGTATTGCAAATCGTGCTGAATTGTGAGTTCAGTACTTTCGTCGCATTGACACATATTATAAGTTGCGATATCTATAAACCATGGAATCTTTTTTTACGACGAATTGTGCGTAAAAAAATTAGGCATGAATCTATGGGAATAGACAGATTTACTGCTGGCGCAGACCGGGCGATCACAGTCGCAGAATAGTGTGGGATGAAAACTCTGCCGCAGGAGAGGAGGAGTCATGTCATGGATGGAAAAACAAATACCATTGTTCTCATCCACGGCTTGTGGATGACCCCGCGCAGTTGGGACCCTTTCCGCGGCTATTACGAAGGGCGGGGATATAGAGTATTAACGCCTGCGTGGCCCCAGATGAAGGGTGAGGTGGAAGAGGTCCGCCGCGATCCCTCGGCGCTCGCGGGACTGGGACTCCTTGAGATTGCCGACCACTACGAGAAATTCATCCGGTCCCTCGACGAGCCGCCCATTGTGATGGGCCATTCGATGGGCGGACTGGTTGTCCAGATACTGTTGGATCGAGGCTTGGGCGCGGCCGGGGTGTCCATCGATGGGGCTGCCCCGAAGGGGATCTATCGGCTGCCGCTCTCGGTGATCAAGGCGGCGAGCCCGGTTTTGTCGAACCCGTTCAACTACAGGCGCAACGTGGCACTCACGTTCGACCAATTTCGCTACGCCTTCGCCCATGTCATGACGGAAAAGGATGCGCGCGCAGCTTACGACAACAACGCCATCCCGGGACCGGGACGCACGATCTTCCAGGTAGCGTTCGGAAATCTCAATCCCCGCGCCGCTAACAAGGTAAATCATGGCAACAGCGAACGTGTTCCGCTGCTCCTGATCAACGGTGCGGAGGACCACCTGATTCCACCGATCCTCAACCGGATCAACTATAAGTTGTATAAGCGTTCAACCGCGGTCACGGATTACAAGGAGTTTCCGAACCGGTCGCACCTTATCGTCGCGCAGGACGGCTGGCAGGAGGTCGCGGAGTACGCATTGTCCTGGGTAGAGGCCAACATTGGTGGCGATGCTTTGCGGAAAGCAGCGTGACGGAATCACGTTCTGAAACATGAATGATACAGTTCCGTCGTAGCCAGAAGGAATGTGCAAACTTGTGGTGGGCGTCGAGGGACGCTTGGACGCTGACATTGAAACAAGTGCAGTCAAGTGCAGTCATGAAAGGCAAATCAAAAACAGCGATTGTGACAGGACCGTCCTGGGGAACCGGATGACCCTTCACAATAGTAAGGAGAATCTGATGACAGCCCTTAAGCCTGGAATACAGGCACCTGATTTTTCCCTTTCGACCACCCCCGATCAAAAGGTATCTCTCTCCGACTTCCGCGGAAAGCCCGTAGTCCTGGTCTTTTATCCGGCCGATTGGAGCCCCGTTTGCAGTGATCAGTTGGCGCTCTATAGCGAGTTAAAGCCGGAATTCTCCGAGTTCGATGCGCAGATCATCGGCATCTCGGTCGACGGCGTCTGGTGCCATCTTGCCTTCAGCAGGGACCGCAAACTGCAGATCCCGCTCCTGGCGGATTTTGAGCCGAAAGGCGCCGTGGCCCGTCAGTACGGCGTGTACCGGGAGAAAGACGGCGAGTCGGAGCGGGCGTTGTTTGTCATCGATGCCGGGGGCATCATTCGCTGGAGCTACGTCTCGCCGGTGGGCATTAATCCGGGCGCCGACGGAATATTGAAAGCGCTCGAAGCAATGTCCAAAGGCTAAAAGCAGCGAGTGTGCGAAATCAAGTCAGGAGGGATCATGGACGAGTCCCCCAAGCTCACCCAGCCCGTTTCAGCGCGCGACCACGCCGAAGGACCCGCAGACGCTCCCTTGACGCTGGTAGAATACGGTGATTATCAATGCCCTTACTGTGGAGCCGCCTATCCCGTCGTAAAGCGCCTGCAGAAGACGTTGGGCAAGAAACTGCGCTTTGTGTTCAGGAACTTCCCCGTGACCCAGGCGCACCCCTATGCATTGATCGCGGCCGAAACGGCGGAAGCCGCGGCGCTCCAGGGCAAGTTCTGGGAAATGCATGATCTGCTTTTTGAACAGCAGGCCTCCCTCAAGCCGGATGTCATTCCCCAGTGGGCCAAAAAGATCGGCCTGGACCTCGATAAGTTCGGGAAGGATATCAAGCAAGGCGTTGTCCAAAAACGCATCAAGGAAGATCGCCAGAGCGGCATCCGCAGCGGCGTTAACGGCACGCCGACCTTTTATATCAACGGAACACGCTACGACGGCCCATCCGATTATGATTCTCTCCTGGCGGCCTTAAAATCTTAGGCGCTGCGCCCCGGCTGTGAGTCTCCCTTCCTGCAGCTGTTAAAGTTTCTACTTCTCCTGGCTCATCAGGGACCAATAGGGTCGACCCTGCATATTCTGGAACACTTTGTCATCCTAGCAAAATTGACGGTATATGACGGTAGACGGTCACGCCATACGCTATAATTATCAGCATATGCGATCCGTAGTTCTATGATTTTCCAAAAGGAGAGATCACTTGCGACAGGTCTGGATCACTCGTGCCGGCCCGCCCGAGGTGCTCGTGCTCCGGGAGGCACCCGATCCGGCTCCCAATCCGGGAGAGGTGCTGATCCGCGTCAGGGCCTCGGGCGTCAACTTTGCGGACATTCTGGCCCGGCTTGGCCTCTATCCGGACGCTCCCAAGCTGCCTGCGGTCGTCGGTTACGAGGTCGCCGGCGACATTGCCGCGGTCGGCGACGGAGTGACGCGCTCGATCGGTGAAAAAGTCCTCGCGCTCACTCGCTTCGGCGGCTACAGCGACAAAGTGTGTGTGCCCGCTGCTCAGGCCTTTCCTCTTCCCGAAGGTATGAGCTACGAGGAAGGCGCCGCAGTCCCGGTCAACTATCTGACCGCGTACCAGATGCTCGTCCAGATGGGTTCGCTCAAGTCCGGGGAACGCGTGCTCGTCCATAGTGCGGGAGGCGGGGTCGGCCTCGCCGCCATCGACCTCTGCAAGATCCACGGGGCCGAGATCTTCGGCACCGCCTCGGCCTCGAAACACGCCTTTCTCCGTGAGCGCGGCGTGGCGCATGTCATCGACTACACCACGCAAGATTACGAAACAGAGGTGAAGCGCCTGACCAAGAGACGCGGCGTGCACATCGTGCTCGACGCGATGGGCGGCGAACACTGGAAAAAGGGCTACCGATGCCTGGCGCCGACCGGGCGGCTGGTGATGTTCGGCATTTCCAACGCCGTTGCCGGCAAAACCCGCTCGATGCTGTCGATCTTCAAGATGCTGGTCAAAACACCGTTCTTCAACTTTCCGCCGCCGCGGCTCATGAACGACAACAGGGCGCTCATTGGCGTGAACCTCGGACACATGTGGGGCGAGAAGGAACTGCTCGGACGATGGATCCTCCAGGTCCTCGCCTGGCACCGCGAGGGCAAGATCCGTCCGACCGTTGCCGCGCGCTTCCCGCTCGCGGAGGCTGCTGCTGCGCACCATTACATCCAGGACAGGAAGAACGTCGGGAAAGTCGTCCTCGTACCCTGAGCCTCGAAGTTTTCCGCAAGGATGGGCGAGCTTCAGAAAAGACGAGCGCTGCAGATTTTTAACGATCTCATAATAGAACGGACATCGCACTATCGCCTTTAAATTATTCTTCAAAACGGTCATTCCGGGCTTGACCCGGAAGCCAGCGGATTTTTTGTTAGATCCTGGATTCCTGCTTTCGCAGGAATGACGAACTAAAAGGCACAGCCTATTATGAGGCCATTGATAACTCTATGCTGTGGCGTTTTTACATTTTTTAAATCAATCCAAAGGAGGAACTCCAACATGTCTGCAAAATCAGTCTTGACCATTGCCATGCTTTGCGCCGCGTTGCTCGGAGCCAGCCCGGTTCGAGCGCAGCAGTCTCCGCCGACGAATCCTCTTGATACCGTACCGGAAAAGATGCCTTTCGACGTCCCTTACGGAACGCCAATCTCGCTCGAACGAGCCACGGCTGCAATCGCCACGGCCGCTGCAGAAGCGAAGAAGCATGATTGGAAGATGAATATTGCCGTGGTGGACTCCGGCGGGAATCTCGTCGCCTTCCAGCGCATGGATGGGGCGCAACTTGCCTCGATCCAGATCTCGGAACACAAGGCGCGCGCGGCGGCGAACTTCCGTCGGGAAACAAAAGCATTCGAGAACGGCATCCAGCTCAACAGTCTGAACTATATCATGACGCTTGACGGGGTCATCGGCTCACGCGGCGGGATCCCGCTCGTGGAGGGGGGCAAGCTTATCGGCGCGATCGGGTGCTCCGGCGGGACGGGCTCGCAGGACGAGGTCGTCTGTAAAGCAGGTGCTGCGACCATCAAGTAAGCCTGCCCAGAGAGGGCCGGATGCACGCTAAGGCGGAATGGTGATATCGCCGTCCTCGCTGGCATTAACCGACCTGCGCAAGATAGCGCGGGTCGGTTAAGATATTATTAACGGATATGAGAAGACCTAAAAAATGAAATACAATCGTTTCGAAACTCCGGCCTATCTGATATGGGTCGAAGAACGTCCCACAATGAAAGGCAAAGGAAAACAGGTCTACTTCAATGCCGTTCGCGATGCCGCTCTGGGCGAGATAACAAGTCCCATCAAGTCTAACGATATCGAGGTCGAAATTATATATGTGACGAATCAGAAAAAGGAAGAGCGGAAAGATACCGACAACGTCAACAAACCAACGCTTGACGCACTGAAAGGTATTGCGTACGACGGACCAATTGGGGTCACGTCTTTCTCATTGCATCATGCTCCTTCATTTGCTATGGCTAGTTCACTGATTGATATCACAATACAGTAAAAATAATAAGGCTGCCGACTCGGCAGCCTTATTTGTGTACGTCAAAACAGGAGAAGTTGAGAAGCCTCGGCCAGAGACAGGGGCGGCTTAGTAGTTGCAATTAAAATCATTTGCAGTACAATACTTTATAAATTCTATGGTAAAACACACCGAACAGGCACTAAAAAAAGGCGCTCTCGCTGGCCGCAAATTAACATGGGCCGGCATTTCTGCTTTGCTTCTGCTCCTCGGGTTGTTCCTGGCGGGACAACGGTACATAGAATACAAGCGTACCATAGCGAGTACCGAAGATCGTCTGATGGCACAGGCACGGGTCCTGGACGAGAACCTGGGCGCCAACCTGACATTCATAAACGTCTTATTGACCGATATCGTCAGAATGCAGACCGGAGCATCGCGTCCGAACGCCGCTGAAATGAACGCATACCTGCGCCATCAGGACGATCTGATCCCCGGCATCCGCACGATTTTCGTCACCGACTCCCATGGCCGCATTATTCGCTCAAGCAGGGAGAATATCATCGGGTTTGACGGGAGCGGCCGTGATTACTTCAAAACGGCGCTTGCGATCTCCGATCCGGACCGACTGATCATCACGCCGCCCTATCAGACCGTGCTCGGAGTTTCTGTCGTTAACGTAACAAGGAAGGTGACGGGAAAGCGCGGAGAATTCCTCGGTATCGTCGCGGCAAGTCTGGACAAGGAGTATTTCGGTACGCTGGTCGGGTCGGTGCTTTACGCTCCTGATAACCGGGTAAGCCTCGTGCATGCCGGCGGTGATGTCTTCATATCGCTTCCGGATACGCAGCCCGGTTTTGCCGGGAAAAATTTGTTCAGGTCCGGGTCCCTTTTTTCGCGGCACCGGGAGGGTGGAAAGCAGGCCTCGATTCAACACGGCCGTTCCTCAATGTTGGGCGAAGAACGCATTGCAGTGCTCATCACGTGTACGCCTCCCGGTTTGAAGGTCGAATATCCGCTTATCATAACCGTAAGCCGCAGCCGGGACGCGGTTCTGTCCCCCTGGCGAAGGGACACCGCCATCCTTATTGCGCTCTATGTTGTCTTGTGCGGAATCAGCATCACGGTCGCCGTTGCCATGATCCGATACCGTGCGGAGCACAAAAAGGCTGAAGAGGAGCATCTGAAACTGCGCCATCTTGAATCGCTCGAGATCCTTGCCGGCGGAGTTACGCATGACTTTAACAACCTCATAACCTCCATCATCGGATTCATCGAGATCGCGAAAAACGAATCTCAGCCCGATGACCTGGTGCACAGGACCATGACCGTGGCGATGCAAAACTGTCTCCGCGCCAGAGAATTGAGTCAGCGTCTCCTGACCTTTGCCACGGCAGGGGAGCATGCAAGAGTAATGGGACCGATCTCCGGAATAATCAAAGAGAGCGTAAAAGAGGTCCTGGACCATGCTCCGCTCAGAGCGGAGCTGGAGCTGCCGGAGGATCTCCGTCCCGTGCCGGTCGACGCGGAGCAGATGCGGCAGGTCTTTTTGAATCTCGTGACGAACGCAAAGGAAGCGATGCCGGACGGGGGCGTACTGCGCATCACGGGAGAAAATATTCACCTTGCCGCGGATGACGGCTTGTTGCTGCCCGCCGGGGACTACATCAAAGTGACCCTGCGGGATACAGGTTTCGGCATTGAGACGGAACATATCCCGAGGATATTCGATCCTTATTTTTCCACGAAAGATACCTACAGCCAGAAGGGCCTGGGACTGGGCCTGGCCGTTTGCTATTCTGTCATCAAACGGCACGGCGGTCTTATTACGATTGATTCTGAGGTCGAAAAAGGCACGACCTTCGCCATTTACCTTCCGGCGTTTGAATAACACCGGATTCCACATCGAAAATGAAAACCCCGACGATCACTTCCTCCATCCATCGACATGATGGGCCGACACGGTGATGCAGAGCGCACGCGTGGTCTTGGCGCATAAAAGTCCGAGACGAAACTCTTGAAGTTCTTCATTTGACCATCAGTCCCATCCGCGGCATGCCCTTAGTTTCTCAATATTTCATGTTGTAATGTTTTTTATCTATATATTGCATAATAGTGCAGATAATAAATTATCACGTGACCTTGATAAATACAAAGCCAGAGCTATAATAATTAATGATACTTTGGATGTATATCATCCCTAAATAAATACTGCAAAGGGAGGCGACAATGAAAACAGGCAGACTTGTGGCAGCATGTGCTTTGTTCGCGGTTTTCTCGCTGTTCTCGTTGACGGTTCACGCAGAAGTCGGCGTGACCGACAAGGAGATCGTAATCGGCATGTCGACGGCCCTGAGCGGCCCTTCAGCATTCCTGGGGACGAACTTCAAAGCAGGAGCCGAAGCATACATCGGCATGGTCAACGCCGCGGGCGGGGTCGGACGAAGGAAGATAAGGCTCATCACCTACGACGACCGGTATGAGCCCCTGAACACGACGGCGAATGTGAAGAAGCTTCTTACGGAGGACAAGGTCTTCTGCCTCCTGGGGAACGTCGGAACGCCCACGACCTCCGCGATCAAGCCCCTCCTGGACGAGCATAGAGTGCCGCTGTTCGCGCCGTTTACCGGCGCCGAGTCCCTCCGGACGCCGGTGGACCGGTACATCTTTCACTACCGCGCCAGCTACAACCAGGAGGCCGAGGCCTTCATCCAGGGGACGGTTGACGTGATGGGTTACACCAAGGTGGCCGTCTTCTACCAGGATGACGGTTATGGCAAGGCCGTGCTCGAAGGGACCAGACAAGCGCTGGAGCGGCGGCGCCTGAAGCCCGTGGCCCTGGGAGCCTACACGAGAAACTACGAAGATGTCATTCCGGCCATGGATGCGATCATGGCGGAAAAGCCGGAGGCCGTGGTGATGGCCGGGACGTACAGCGCCTGCGCCAAGTTCATCCGCTCCTGGAAACGCAAGGCAATCCTGTCGGGAAGCCCCAAACACCTCGATCCTGTTTTCATCAATGTGTCTTTCGTCGGACCGGACCGCCTCGCTGCGCTTCTCGAGAACTACGGCGCCGGTGTCGTCGTGACGCAGGTCGTGCCGCCCTTTTCCAAGCGCGAAACGAACTTCCCGGCCGTGAACGAGTATCTGGGCATGCTGAGTACCTATTCGCCCGGAGCGGTGCCCAGCCCCGGGAGTCTCGAAGGATACCTGGCCACCAAGGTATTCGTCGAGATCCTGAAGCGCGCGGGCAAGGACCTGACGAGGGATTCTTTCATCCGGACCGCGGAGAGCATCCGGGACCTCGACATCCAGGCGGGAAACCGGATCAACTTCTCCGGCGGGAGCCACCAGGGGTCGCAGATCGTGTATCCTACCCTGCTCCAGGGCGGCGCCTATGTACCGATCTCCGACTGGCATTCCGTGAAGACGCAGTAAAGGCGATCGCGACAGTCGGCCGCGAATGAACAACCAGCCGCGGTTGCTCTCGTATAATAAAAAAAGCCGTACGCGAAACCGCGTACGGCTTGTCTTTTTTTTGCAGCCTGCTACTCTGCCCTGACCAGGTCCTCGAACCGGATGTCCACGCCGAAGACCCCGACTATCTCTTCCTTCATCGACATGATGGGTGCCGACACGGTGATGCAGAGCGCGCCCGTGATCTTGGACGTGTAGAAGTCGGATACGAAGCTTTTGCCGTCCTTCATCGGGCTGATGAACCACGGCCGGTCGGAGAAATTGTCGCCCAGGCCGGAATCCTCGTACTTCGCCTTGTTCTCGATGTCGGTGATGTTCTTGGTGATCTTCTTTCCCTCCGCGTTCACGACATACACGAACTGAAGGTACGGGTCCTCCCGCTGCAGCTTCTCCATGACGGGCTCCTGCTTTTTCGGGTCCATGGAGCGTATCTCAGGCTTTCCGACGAACTCCTCGACGATGTGGCGAGCGACCTCCGATGCCTTCTTCTTCAAGCGGTCGAGATCGGAGACGAAGTATTCCGGCAGGTACTTCTTGGCCCGGTCGAGCAGCTCCTCATGCGAGATGCTCGTGGTCCGTCCCTGCTCATACTGTTCCATGACCCATTTGTTTATCTTCGCGAGCCCGGGATGGCGCTTGTCGATCTTCGTGTCCGCGTCCAGGTGGAGGTGGCTGTTCACCCAGTGCGCGATGCCCGCGACGCCCGACTTGTCCGTGATGATGACCCCCATGGGCCGCTTCAGGATCTTCGTCGTGTCGAAGATGTTATAGATCTCCTCGTTCTTCATCATGCCGTCGGCATGGATGCCCGCCGCGGTCGAGTTGAACTCGGAGCCCACGAAGGGGTAGTTCGTGGGGATGGGGAAGCCCATCTCGGTCCGGAAATATTCGGCCATCTCCGTTATCGCCGTGGTGTCGATGCCGGAGTCCTCGCCGGTCAGGCTGATATAATCCATCAGCATGGCCTCGACGGGCGTGTTGCCCGTTCGTTCGCCGAACCCGAGGAGCGCTCCGTTCACGGCGGAGCAGCCGTACATCCAGGCGGCGGTTCCGTTCACCAGCCCCTTGTGGAAGTCGTTGTGGCCGTGCCATTCGAGCTGCTCCGAGGGCACGCCGCCGTCATGGATAAGGGCGTAGAAGATCTCCGGCACGCCGCGCGGCAGGGCCGTGCCCGGGAAAGGGAACCCGTAGCCCATGGTGTCGCAGGCCCTGACCTTGACCGGGATCCGCGCCTGCTCCGAGAGCTTCATCAGCTCCTGCACGAAGGGGATCACGAATCCGTAGAAGTCGGCCCGGGTGATGTCCTCCAAGTGGCAGCGCGGCTTGATGCCCTGTTCCAGCGCGGTCGAGACGATGCCGCAGTACTGCTTGAGCGCCTCCTTGCGGGAGATGTTCAGCTTCAGGAAGATGTGGTAGTCGGAACAGGACGTGAGAATGCCCGTTTCCTTCAGCTCCATGTCCTTCACGAGCTTGAAGTCGTTTTTGTTCGCCCGGATCCAGCCGGTGATCTCGGGATACCGGTATCCGCGCTCCCGGCAGAGCCGGACGGCCTCGCGGTCCTTTTCCGAATAGAGGAAGAACTCGCACTGACGGATGACGCCCTTGGGCCCGCTCATGCGGTGCATGAAGTCGAAGATATCGGCGATCTGCTTGGGTGTGTAGGGCGGCCGGGATTGCTGGCCATCGCGGAAGGTAGTGTCCGTGATCCAGATGTCCTTCGGGATGTTCGTCTGGATGAGCCGCTCCTCGAGCACGACGCGCGGGACGCTCGTGTAGGGGAACACATCACGGTACAGCACCGGCTCCGTCACATCCTTCAGCTCGAAGGTCATTTTTGCTGGGTGTTTTTTTATCGACACGACTACCTCCAATGGCAAATATAAAATTAGCGAAGCTTCGCCCAGATCAATTAAGTCAAAAAAGAGAACTCTGCAGTCAAAGGCATCTCGCGCAAAGGCGCCAAGGGGTGAATCTTGAATTCACTCTTTCTTTGCGTCTTGGCGCCTTTGCGCGAAAAATGGTTTTAGCTTAACCCAGAAACTTGACTCCAAATTTGAGATGTTGGTTTGTAAAGTATGTCAAAAATGAAGAGGAAAGATTGAGAATGTCGGATACAACTGCTCATTTTTTACTCTTCAAGGCGATTTTTACGCTCCCCGGATCGCTTTAATAGCTGCCGCATAGTCCTTGGCACCGAACACGGCCGAACCCGCCACGAGGATGTCGGCCCCGGCCTTGATGACCTCGGCCGCGTTGCCCGGTTTGACGCCGCCGTCCACCTCGATCACAGCCGCGAACCCCCGTTCGTCGATACGCTTCCTGAGCTTCGCGATCTTGTCCAGAGCCGACGGGATGAAGGCCTGGCCGCCGAATCCGGGGTTCACGGACATGATCAGCACCATGTCCACGTCGGCAAGGGCATAGTCGAGCGCCGTCAGCGGGGTTGCCGGGTTGAGCGATACCGCCGCCTTAACGCCCTTATGCTCACGGATCTGCTGGATCAGCCGGTTCAGGTGGATGGCGGTCTCCGCGTGGACCGTGATATAGTCAGCGCCGGCCTTCGCGAAGTCCGCGATATAGAGCTCGGGGTTGGTGATCATCAGGTGCACGTCGAGCGGCAGCTTCGTGGACCTTCTCGCGGCCTCGACGATCAGCGGCCCGATGGTGATGTTCGGCACGAAGTGGCCGTCCATGACGTCCACGTGGATGATGTCCGCGCCGGCGGCCTCGACGGCACGGATCTCTTCACCCAGGCGGGAGAAGTCCGCGGATAGGATCGAAGGTGCTATTTTGATTTTCTTCGTCATGATGATTCCCTTATAGAACAGCCAGAGCAACGCTGAAAAAGACTAAATCCTGACACTGAAAAAACCATGATGGCTTATGATGAGCACAGTGAAAAATCATAGTCTGTCTATGTCACTCAGTGTCAAATGTCTTCATGATTCCCCTGCTTACTTGCTCACCACGATCTCCACGGTCCCGTCAGACGCAACCGGCGAGCCGGGCGGGGGCTTCTGCTGGATCACGGTCCGGCCCGTATCGGTAGCCGTGCCGCTTGTCGTCCGGTACACCACCTTGCTCTGCAGGCCCAGGCGGCTGATTACCGTCGCGGCCTCTTCGGCCCGCTTCCCGATCACGTTCGGCGTGACCAGCATGGCCGGTCTCCTGCCGGTGCTGATCAGCAGGCTGATCTTTTCTCCCTTGTTGAGCTGGCTCCCGGCCGAAGGGTCCTGGCCGATGACGATGTCGCGCTCGACGGTGTCGGAGGATATGCGCGAGAGGTTGCCCGGGAAGTACCCCGCCTGCCTGATCATCACGTCGGCCTTGCGGACGTGCTCGCCCACGAGCTTCGGCGTCTGCATGTCGCTCGGCCCGAGGCTCACGATCACGTGGACCATTCGGCCTTTTTTTATCGCGCTCCCTCCCGGAGGCGTCTGGGAGATCACGGCGTCCCGCGGCACGGTCGAACTCGTGTCTCTCCGGTCGATCTTGGGCTGGAGCCCCAGCTGCGGAAGCATGTCGACGACTGTTACGATGTCCTGGCCGACCAGATCAGGTACGCGCACCTCTTCCTGGCGGAGAAGCAGAGCCACGACCGCGAATGCGCTGATGATGCCGACGCCGACCAAAGCCAGGAAGATGCCGAGCCCTTTCAAGAACCGTTTCATGAGTTAAGGACCCATTTTACTCAGAATCATTATAAGAAGCAAGAGGTTTGGTTGCTGACCGGTTCAATTTTCAAATAGAAAACGGCAATAGCCGCGCAGGAACACGGTCAAGAATCCAGAAAATAAAAAAACAAAAAAAGCTTTATTGACAGAGAGTTACAGGGACACGCCCATGACGAAACAGGTGCTTGCTCAGGTGCAGGCCTTGAACCCGGCCCGGGAAGGCCTGAGGCTAAGTTTTTTTCACCAGCCGGGCACCGAAAAAACCATCCAGGGCGGACTCCTCCGGAAAGGTCCGAAAAAAACCGCGGCCGTCAACAAGCCTGACCGCCGGAGCCGGGAGGTGCGGGCGGGGGTCGGCCAGGAAGAATTCCGGAGACCTGGCGATGAAATCATCGATCACGGCTTCATTTTCTTCGGGTTCCGTCGTGCATGTCGCATAGACCAGGACACCGCCGGGCTTCAACAGACCCGCGCAGTTCGCGAGGATCCTTCGCTGGAGATCAGCGCGCTCCCGGATCGTGTCCTCACCCTTGTGCCACCGACCGTCCGGGTGCCTTCTGAGCACGCCAAGACCGGAGCAGGGGGCATCGATCAATATCCGGTCGTAGGTGCCTTCCCCGTAGGCTGTCGCATCACCCGTGACCGGCTTGATGATGGACGTGCCCAGCCGTTCGCAGTTCTCACGGATCTTTCCGATGCGGCCGGGATCGATCTCAAGCGCCGTGATCGTGCCGATGTTCCCCATGAGCTCTGCCAGGTGAGTGGCCTTTCCTCCAGGCGCCGCTCCGACGTCGAGCACGGCTTCGCCCGGCCGGGGGGCCGTCATTATGCCGATAAGCTGTGCCGCTTCATCCTGTACCATGAACCAGCCCTTCTGATACGCCGTAAGCGAGCGGAGACCGGGCGACGATTGGACCCGGAGTCCCTCGGCCGAATAGGCAGTCTCGCTTGCTGCCGCACCCTCCGATTCGAGCGAGGCCCTGAGCTTGTCCCGGGTCGTCCTGAGCGTATTGGTCCTGATCACGAGCGGAGAAGGGACGTTGTTTTCCCGGAGCAGGGCTTCCGTTCTCTCAGCGCCGAACCGCGCCACCCATCTCCGTACCAGCCAGGCGGGATGGGAATGGAGGATGGAGAGCCGCTTCACGATGTCCTTGGAAGGCGGATCGACGATCGTGCTCCTGCGCCGGTCCAGGTTCCGGAGCAGGCCGTTCACATAGCCGCTTTTCCCGCCGTGCGTCTTTGCGAGTTCGACGGCGGTGTTCACGGCGGCGCTGACCGGGACCCTGTCGAGAAAGAGCATCTGGTAAGCGCCGAGACGAAGGATGTTCCTGGTCCGGACGTCGGTACGGGAAAGGGGCTGCGGGGAAAATTGATCGAGGATCCAGTCGAGATGCCGCCGGTGCCTCAGCACGCCGTTGACGAGCTCGAGGATGAACGAGCTGTCGCGCTGATCGAACCGCGTACGTGCCTGCTCCAGCAGCGGGTCTGCGAACCCGCCCTGTTCCACGCGGGAGAGAACGGCGAGAGCCGACTCCCGCGCGTTATCCTTCGGCACCACGGGGCTCGCAGCTGCCGGTGGCGAAGAATTCGAGGGCCTCGGCAACTTTGCTGATGTCCACGCTGGTGTTGAAGCAGGGGCCGAAGGGGCGGTCGTTCAGGATGCCGATCACCGGCAGGGGGTAGGCGTCCTGGATGCCGCTCGTCAGGTCGCGTTCGCAGGCAACGGCGATGATCGCCTCCGGCCTGGCCTCGGCAACCCGGCGCCGGGCGAGGGTGCCCCCGGTGGCGACGGACAGGTGCACATCGTGTTTTTTTGCGAGCATCACGAGGTCCTTGATCTTGCACTTGCCGCAGGCCGCGCACTTGTAGGCGTCCGTTGTGATCTTGATGGCGCAGTCATTGAACTGGAGGCAGTGCGGCATGAGGAGCAGGATGCGGCGGGGCCGCGCTTCTCTGCATTTGGCCTTTACCAGGAGGTTGTTCACCTCGACGAAGGACTGCTGGACCTTCTCCTTCGAGAGGCCGAGCAGCCTGCCGAGCACGATCATGATGGGGAAGAGCACTTCGATCACGATGCCCCTTAGCCGCGACGCGAAAAAGATCTCCCTCCCCCGGATGAGCGTGAAGATGAGCAGCGCAACGCCGAGGATGAGCGTGCTGAGCACGGCGCCCATGCTGTAGCAGACGACCTGCGGAGCGAGGGGATGGATGTTCCTGAGCCCGATATAGGGTATCAGGTACAGCCCCACGGTGACCGCGGTGATGAGCAGCACGGTGAAGACGATAAGACCGATGAAGATGCGTTTTTTAGGTTCAGACATAATCTTTGAAATGCCCTGACCCGGACAAGCCGGATCAAAACCACAAGCTAAAGGCGTCTCTCGCGGAGCACGCGGAGGACGCAGAGTTTAAAACCAAACCCGAAAGTTTTCATGGCGAATTATTTTTTGATTTTCTCTGTGAGATCTGCGCCTCTGCGAGAAATTTTCTTGCCGTTGTGCAAAGAATTTGATTTGTTAGTTACTAAGGCGGTAGGTGGCAGGTGCGGAAAAAATCGACGGTATTTGTCCTTTCCCCTGACGCCTGATCCCTCACGGCTGTTCGGTTCTTGAGAACTTCCTTCCCGCTATATTCCGGTGCCCGCTCAGGAAAGCGGCCGCCGGCATCGGCTTTCCGCCCGCGGGCTGGATCGTAACGATGCGGACCATACCCTCGCCCGTACCGACCTCCATCGTTTTTCCGGACGGAGCGAAGATGCATCCGGGTTCGCTGCTGCCGGGCAGGACCTCGGTTCTCAGTATCTTGACCACAGCTCCGTCGAGGAACGTGAAGGAGCCCGGCCAGGGCTTGAATCCCCGCACCCGGTTGTGGATCTCCTTAGCGGACAGCGTCCAGTCGATCAGGCCGTCATGCTTGCTCAAGAGCGGCGCGAGGCTTGCCTTTGCTTGGTCCTGGGCTTTCGGCATGAGCGAGCCCGAGGCGATCCGGGGCAGCGCGCTGGTAATGAGCTCCGCGCCCCGTGAGGACAGTTTCTCTGTTAGCGTGCCAGTGGTGTCCTCTTCTTCGATGGGGACGATCCCCTGCAGCAGGATAGCGCCGGTATCCATGCCCTCGTCCATCTGCATGATCGTCACGCCCGTCTCCCGGTCGCCGCGAATGATGGCCCAGTTGATCGGGGCTGCACCGCGGTACGCCGGAAGGAGCGACGCATGGATATTGATGCAGCCGTAGCGGGGAAGGTCCAGGACCGCCTTTGGCAGGATCTGCCCGTAGGCGGCAGCGACGATTGCCTCAGGCGCGAGCCCCCGGAGCGTCTCGATGAATTCCGGATCGCGCACCTGCTTCGGCTGAAGCACGGTGAGCCCCAGTTCGCGGGCCGCCTGCTTTACCTCGGGCACCGCGACCATACGGCCCCTTCCCGCGGGCTTGTCGGTTCTGCTCACGACACCGACGATCTGATGACCGGCCTGATGCAGGGCCAGCAGGGGCTGCACGGCGAACCGGGGAGTACCCATGTAGACCAGTCTCATAATTGCAATCCCAAAGCACCACGCGCCCCATAAACTCCAAAACCCCATGCCCACGGAGCAAACAGGAACAGGAAGCGGAAACATTTGTTCGCAGCCTGAAATTTGGAGCTTATCCGGATTTTGAGATTTGGAAATTTGGGGGCTTTTGCTTACGCCTTTTCCACGACTGCCTTCTTGTACCTTCGCTTGAAGATGCTTTTTTTGAGCGGGCTCAGCCGGTCCACGAAGAGCAGGCCGTTGAGATGGTCGATCTCGTGCTGCAGGGCTTTTGCGAGCAGCCCGTCGGCTTCGATCTCGAAGGGTTTGCCGCCCCGGTCCAGAGCGCGTACCTTGACCCTGGCCGCACGCTTGACCGACTCGGCATAATCGGGGATGCTGAGACAGCCCTCTTCCTCGACAATGGATCCTTCCATGGACAGTATCTCGGGATTGATGATCACGATGAGCGGCTGGTGTTTGCCCTTGTCCCGGTCGTCACGCGTGGTCACGTCGATCACCGCGAGCTGGAGCGACACCCCGACTTGATTCGCGGCAAGTCCTACGCCGGGCGCAGCGTACATGGTTTCAACCATATCCTCGATCAGGCGCTCAAGAGAATTGTCGAAGTCCGTCACCCGGCCCGTTTTCGTGCGCAGCACGGCTTCGGGAAATTTTCGGATATCTCTCACGGTCATGGGTCATATGTAACATGATTTATATTGAAAATCAAGGCGTAAGATAAGAGCTTCGTATTGACACCCAGATGACCTTTGTGGTATTTTACACTTTATGGCTATTGACAGGAACGCCATCATCAAGGAAGCGCAGAAGTTTGCCGCCAAGGGCCAGTTCGACAAGTCGATCGCGGAGTGGAAGAAGATCGCCAAGGAATCACCCAACGACGCGAACATTTTCAACACGATAGGCGACCTGTGCCTGAAAAAGAACTCCAAGCCTGAAGCCGTCGAGGCCTACCAGAAGGCCGCCGACATCCTTGCCGCCGACGGCTTCTCTTCCAAGGCGATTGCGCTGTACAAGAAGGTCCTCAACATCGATCCGAAGAAGATCGAAGCTCACCTCGCCCTCGGCGATCTGAACGCCGAAAAGGGTCTCACGGGCAACGCGCTCGAAAGTTACAAGATCGTCGCCGGCCATTATACCCAGAACAACGACAAGGAGAAGGCCCTCGGCATCTACAGGAAGATGGCCGACCTGAACTCGTCGAACATTGCCTTCCGGATCAAGCTCGCGGACATGTACGCGAAAGAGGGTATGAAAAAAGAAGCGGTCGATGCTTACCTGCAGGCCGCCGATGTGCATGTCTCCAAGGATGCGTTCAACGAGGCGCGCCAGCTCTTCGAGAAGGCGCTGGCCCTGGACCCGAATAATAAGGACGTCTACCACAAGGCCGGACTGGTCTACTACAAGGAAGGCAAGTTCGTGGAGGCCTGCAAGGCGCTCAAGCCTGCCTTCGAAAGCGATCCGTCGAACGCAGAGCTCGCGGAACGCTATCTCGACGCGCTCGCGAAGGCCGGCCGCGGGGCGGAGGCTGCCGAGGTCTATGAGAAGCTCCTCGCCAAGGAGCCCGGCCGCGGCGATCTCCGCGAAAAGCTCTATCAGCTCTATATCGCCCAGAAGGACTACGGCAAGGCGTTCGTCGAGGTCTCGTCCCTTGCCAACATGAGGATTGAGAGCAAGGACCTCGATGCCGCAGAGGAGATTCTCAAGCGGTTCATCTCCGAGGCGCCCCGCACCGTGGACGGCAGGCGCGCATTGAGCGCACTCTACAAGACCATCGGCCGGCATGATGCCGCGGCCGAGCAGCTCGTTCTGGCCGGGCAGATCCTGATCGAGGACGGGGGGAACGAGGAGGCGAAAGACGTTCTCGCCCGGTCCCTCGAACTGGTGCCGGACCACGGCGAGGCGAAACGTCTGCTCAAGCAGCTGCAGCCGCAGCCGGAGCCCGAACCTGCACCGGCTTCGCCCGTGGTCAAGGAGGCTGCACCTGCTGCGGCAGCACCGGAGGCTGCTGAGTGGGTGCCCCCCGCAGCCCCGGCGACCCCCGCAATGCCGGAAGCCGAGGATCCGGCTATCATTGAGGCATTGACGGAAGTCGACGTTCTGGTCAAATATGGTCTCTCGAAGAAGGCGCTCGAGCAGCTCGAGGGTATGGCCAAAGGGTATCCCGAGAGCGCGCAGGTCCGCATCAAGCTGCGGGATCTCTACGCCGATATCGGGAACATGTCCAAGGCCGTGACTCACATGCTGGCCCTTGCCGATCTCTACGCGAAGCAGGGGCGGCAGGACCAGGTCGATGAGATCCTGCACGCAGCCGCATCCATGGCCCCCTCCCATCCTGAGCTCAAGGCCCGCCTCGCCACAGAAGCTGCTGAAGCTCCCGCCGGTCTCCAGGACTTCGCGGCCACGAACCAGGCCGGGGCGGGCATTTCCGAGGAGGCAGTCCCGGTCACTGAACAGCCGGCAGAGAATCCTGCGGATTTCGAGACCGGTTCCGGCGGGGAGGAGATTGCCTTCCCGGCCCCCTCCGCGGGGCAGGACCTGAGCTTCGATGGGCCGCCCCAGGCGCGGCATCCCGAGCCGGAGGAAATCACATTCGACGATCCGTTCGCGGCGCCCGATCTGCCGGTCGGACAGCCTTTCGCCCCGCAGGAATTCACAGAGAAGCAGCCGGCGGCGGACGACGCGTTCGCGATCCAGTCCGGGCCGGAGATGCTGGACGAGCCCGTTCCGGTCATGCCGCCGGCGCCGGCCGGGGGGCCGCAGGGAGAGACGGTCGATATCAGCGAGATATGGGCCGAAGCGGAATTCTATTACCAGCAGGGTCTGTTCGATGAGGCCCGCAGGGACTATGAAAAGATCCTCGGGTACGCTCCGGATCACGCGCAGGCCCAGGCGCGGATCGAAGAGCTGAAACGGGACCAGGAAGACGCCCAGGAATTCTCGAAGCTGGCGGAAGCGGTCGACGGGCTCGAGGGCCTTGAGGCTCTGGGAGCCGCGAACGCGCCTCAGGAGGAGATGGCATCCAGCGTTTCCGATGACGAGGCCGTCCGGCAGCTCATGCAGGAGATAGCGCAGCTCAAGCAGAAGTCGTCACCCGCCCGGGAGAAAGCAGCGCCGGAGCCTCCGAAAGCCCCATTTGTCCCGATCGCCCGGGAACCGGCCCCGCCTCCGCTGGCGCAGGCGGCCCCTGTTCAGCAGCGGACCGAAGAGGATTTCTTCGACCTCGGCGCGGAACTGAACGACATGGGCAGCATCTCCGATGAGAAGCCGGCGGCAGCAGCGGCATCGGGCTCGGGTGACTTCTTCGACCTTGCGTCTGAGCTCCGCGACGAGTTGAGCAGCGTCAACGTTCCGCCTCCGCCCTCTTCTCCCGAAGACCAGAGCCTGGACGACATTTTTGAAGAGTTCAAGCGGGGAGTCGAGCAGCAGTCGATCAAGGAGGATGTGGACACCCACTATAACCTCGGCATCGCGTACAAGGAAATGGGGCTGCTCGACGACGCAATCAGCGAATTCATCATGACGCCGCAGGAAGAGCCGAAGTACGTCCTGAGCCGCTACATGCTGGGACTGTGCTATCTGGAACAGGGCGACTACCAGAACGCGATCACGGAGATCCAGAACGCGTTGAACTGCGCCGAGGAATACGGAGCTTCAGCCCAGGACCATCTCAGCATGTGCTATGACCTCGGCCTTGCCTTCCAGGGCGCCGGCGACCAGGAACATGCGCTCCGGGAGTTCCAGAAGGTCTATGCTGCCGACCGGCATTACCGGGACACAGCCGAAAAGATCGCGGAACTGCAGCGGGGCGGCTCCATCTCGCTCCACCAGCTGAAGAGCGATATCGAACGGGAGATATCGTCGAAGTTTCTCGCCGAGGGCGAAAGGATCGAGCGCGAGGAAAAGACCAGGAAAAGCGAAAAGGTCCGGAGCTGATAGTGCTTTATCCTCTGCCTTTTTTTTAAGCTGTTGATCATTTTTTAATCATTTCCATCCACAATCTCATCTACTAAGCCACTGAAAAAGCTTTCTTCTAGTTCTAGCATTAAAATTGCTTTAAAAATAGACAGGAGGTCGTCCCCTATGAAAAAGATCGAGGCTGTCATCAAACCATTCAAGCTCGATGAAGTCAAGGACGCCCTGAACGGAATCGGCGTGCAGGGCATTACCGTGACGGAAGTCAAGGGCTTTGGCAGGCAGAAAGGCCACACTGAGCTGTACCGCGGCGCGGAATATGTCGTCGATTTTCTTCCCAAGGTGAAGCTCGAAGTGATCGCCGCCGACAACCTCGTGCCGAAGATCATCGAGACCATCGAGACTACCGCCAAGACCGGCCGCATCGGCGACGGCAAGATCTTTGTCACGCAGGTGGAAGAGGTGATCAGGATCCGCACCGGCGAGCGCGGAGAAGCGGCGATATGATATGAAAAAGGGAAAGAAAAAAACGGGGGGAAAGCGCGGTACCGGGAAAGCCGTCCAGAAGGCAACAGCCAAGAAATCGACTGGGAAAAAATCGGCGAAAAAGAAACCGGCGATTGCTCGACGTGCCACGAATGCAGGCAAGCAAAAGACCATGGCGGTCTCTGTACGAATTTCAGAACAGGAGGATACAATGACACCAAAGGACGTATTGAAGCTGGCAAAAGAGAACAAGGCATTGATGGTGGACTTCAAGTTCATGGATTATCCGGGATTGTGGCAGCACTTCTCCGTGCCCGTGGACGAACTGACCGAGGGCTTGTTCGAGGACGGACTCGGTTTTGACGGCTCGAGCATCCGCGGCTGGCAGGCCATCCACACGAGCGACATGCTTGTGGTGCCCGATCCGGAAACCGCGGTGATGGATCCCTTCACCCAGTACGCGACACTCTCGCTCATCTGCAACATCGTCGACCCCATCACCAAAGAGCGCTATTCACGCGATCCGCGGTACATCGCCCAGAAGGCCGAGGCCTATCTCAAGTCCACCGGCCTCGGCGACACCTGCTACATGGGCCCCGAGCCCGAATTCTTCATCTTCGACGATGTCCGGTTCGACCAGAACTCCCACGAGGGCTACTACCACATCGACAGCGTGGAAGGCATCTGGAACACCGGTCGCGTGGAAAATCCGAACCTCGGCTACAAGCCGCGCCACAAGGAAGGCTATTTCCCGGTGCCTCCGATCGATAGTCAGGAAGATATCCGCTCCGAGATGGTGATGGAGATGCAGAAGGTGGGCATCTATGTTGAGAAACAGCACCACGAGGTGGCGACCGCAGGTCAGGCCGAGATCGACATCCGGTTCAGCCCACTCGTCAAATGCGCTGACCAGCTCATGTACTTCAAGTACATCATCAAGAACGTGGCCAAGCGGCACAACAAGACCGTGACCTTCATGCCGAAGCCGCTCTTCGGCGACAACGGCTCGGGCATGCACACGCACCAGTCCATCTGGAAAGGCGGCAAGCCGCTGTTCGCAGGCGACCAGTATGCCGGTATGTCCCAGATGGCCCTTCATTACATCGGCGGCATCCTGAAGCACGCGAAGAAGATCGCAGCACTCACCAACCCGACGATGAACTCCTACAAGCGCCTGACCCCGGGATTTGAAGCCCCGGTGAACCTCGCCTATTCGAGCCGGAACCGCTCAGCCTCGATCCGCATCCCCATGTACAGCGCGAGCCCCAAGTCAAAGCGCATCGAGGTACGCTTCCCTGACCCGTCCTGCAACCCCTACCTCGCGTTTGCGGCCATGCTGATGGCGGGCCTCGACGGCATCGAGAACAAGATCGACCCGGGCCAGCCGCTGGACAAGGACATCTACGATATGGCGCCGGAAGAAC
>Ga0335079_10000130_pt1 | contig 86877 bp, 58 predicted proteins | sample Lox_Sample_33_FD_206719 | JGI IMG/M metagenome (GOLD analysis project Ga0335079, IMG submission 206719) | Soil microbial communities from Loxahatchee National Wildlife Refuge, Florida, United States - Lox_Sample_3.3 | ecosystem: Environmental > Terrestrial > Soil > Wetlands | place: USA... | reverse complement strand
GCGCGTCGTCGATTCAACCTCGACGCCGGAAGGGCGAACACTCGATGGCCAACAATCCCCTCTCTCGTCGTACATTCATCCAGCTTGGCACCGGAGTCGTGGCAGCCTCGGCCGTTGCCAAGAATGTCCTGCAACCCCATCTGCTTTCCGCTGCGCCACGCCGTGTTGCGCCCAGCGATACCATCCGCTTCGCCTCCATCGGCACCGGCATCCGCGGATGCGAGCATCTCCAGGCGTCGCTGAATGTGCCTGGAATTCAGTGTGTCGCGGTTTGCGACTTGTACGATAGCCGCCACACGGCCGCTCAGGAAGCCGTCAATAATCCCAGCGTCCCCGCGACTCGCGACTACCGCTCCATTCTCGATCGCAAAGACGTCGACTCGGTCCTGATCGCTACCATGGACCACAATCATCGACGGATTTTCGAAGACGCGTGCGCTGCTGGAAAAGACATCTATTGCGAAAAGCCGATGTCGCACACGGTCGAAGACGGATTCTCCATGGTCGAAGCCGCGCACAAGAACAACCGCATGGTCGCTGTCGGCAGCCAGCGCGTGAGTTCGATCCTCTATGCCAAAGCGAAAGAGATTTACGACTCCGGCAAACTCGGCGAAGTCTTCTCGATTAACGCCTATTGGGATCGCAATTCGCCCAGCGGCGCCTGGGTCTATCCGATCCCACCCGACGCGAGTGAAAAAACTATCGACTGGAACTCTTTCATCGGCAGCGCTCCCAAGAAGTCCTTCGACCCGGTCCGTTTTTTCCGGTGGCGCTGCTTCACCGACTACGGAGAGGGACTCGGCGGCGACCTGTTCGTACATTTGCTGTCAGGTATTCACTTCATCACGAGTACCAATCAGCCCGCGCAGCGCGCCATGTCGAGCGGCGGCCTCTATCACTTCAAGGACGGACGCGAGTTTCCCGACCTCATCGAGACTCTCTACGACTATCCGAACTTCCGCGTAACCCTGCGCTGCAATTTGAACAACAATGGCGGCGAGTTCATCGCTTTCTACGGAACCAAGGGCACGCTGATCATTAAAGACTCGACCCTGACCTACAAACCCGAGGACACGCGGCCCGAGCCAGAAGGCTATTCGATTTATGGATGGCCCAAGTCTCTTCGCGATCAGTACCTGCAGAAGTGGCATGACGAGCATCCCGAGCCAAAGGCACTGGCGTGGGGAGTGGATGGGCAGGGCGAAAGCTTTACCGTTCCCCCCGGTTACAGCGATACGGTGGACCATCAGGCCAACTTCTACAACGCCGTCCGCACACGAAAACCGGTTGTCGAAAACGAAGTCTTCGGCAACAACACCTCCATCGGATGCCACCTGGCGAACTTCTCATACTTCAACAAGACCGTCGCGGTATGGGATGGAGGAAGCAAGAAGATCGTGAAGGCCTAGCTCGAAAACGGATTAAAGCGGGTGCCCCATTTCTCGCGCGTCTTGTGCGCGAGAAGTGGGGCTTTTGACGTTAAGGACTTGCATGCTTGGAAGTTGTCATTCCGAAGCGGCGAAAGCCGCTGAGAAATCTGCTTCAAATTTGCGTGTAATCCTTGTCAACTCAACTCCCCTATAATCTCCGATCATGCAGTCGTTGCTCCGTAACCTCCGCTTCACCGCACGCCTTCTTCTCAAGAGTCCCGGATTCACCCTTGTCATCCTCGCCACGCTTGCCGTAGGCATTGGCGCAAACACCGCCATTTTCACCGTTACCAGCGCGCTACTGTTACGTCCCTTTCCGTACCCTCACGGCGAAGAACTCGTAAACATCACCGCGCAGGACCACGGCCAGGATTTTGGCGGGACCCTGATGCGCTATGACTTGCTGAGAAGCACCAATCAGTCATTTCAATCCGTCGCCGCCTGGACCAACGACAATCTCAATCTCACCGGGGCGGGAGATCCCGTCCAGGTCTCCATCGCTCGAGTCGATCCTGAATTCTTCTCAACTCTCCAGGTCGAACCGCAACTCGGACGCACGTTTACACAAGACGAGGGCACGCCGGAGGGCAAGCCCGTCGTCATCCTCGGCAATGGCATATGGCACAGCCGTTTTCACGGCGATCCCAACATCGTCGGGCAAACAATTAATCTGGACGCGACGCCGCATACAGTGGTCGGCGTCCTGCCTGCCGGAGCCGAGTTCCCCTTCATGGGTCCAGCGGATATCTGGACGCCCCGCTACTTTGAGTTGTCCCTAATCCCCGCCGCGCGACTCCGCCTGGGCGTCGGCTATCTCTCCATCATCGCGCGCCTGCGTGACGGCACGACGAGGACCGCTGCTAACGCAGAACTCGCAGTGCTCAACCGCCGCTACCGGGAACAGAATCCAACCGCTCCCGATGCCAATCCATCGATCGAGATATCTGCCGATTCTCTACGCGACTCTGTGGTCGGCAACCTTCGCGGCAAAGTTCTAATCCTTTCCGCAGCGGTTGCTGTCGTATTGCTCATCGCGTGTGCGAATGTCGCGAGCCTGCTGCTCTCGAGGGCCCTTGCCCGCAAGCGCGAAATCGCCGTACGAATGGCGCTCGGTGCGTCCCGCAATACGCTGATCGGGCAACTGCTTACCGAGAGCTTGACCCTGTCCTTGCTTGCCGGAGCGCTCGGCATAGCTATCAGTTGGATTGCTACTCGCGCCCTCGCCGTCTTGGGTGCCGGCCAGCTTCCTCAGGGCATTCCAATCGGAATCGACCTCCGCATTCTCTTTTTCACCCTCGTCATCTCGGTCATCGCCGGGATCATGTTCGGAACCGCGCCCGCGCTGCACATGTCGCGAGCCAATCCTAACGAGTCTCTGCGCGACGAAGGCCGCGGCGTATCCAGTGGCCGCCATCGCGCGCAAATGAAGAACATCCTCACCGCCGGCCAGGTCGCCCTATCTTTGTTGCTCCTGATTGGCGCGGCCCTTCTTCTCCGTAGTTTCGTTCGCCTTCTCCAGACCAATCCCGGCTTCGTCGCCGAAAACGTGCTCACCATGGAGATATCTCTGCCCACCGTGAAGTACGCGAAGCCGGACCAGCAGATCGCATTCTTCGACGAAGTCGTTCGGCGCACCTCTGAGCTTCCTGGCGTTCGCTCCACCGCGATTTCCGCCGCGCTCCCGCTCAGTTGGAAGCGTCTAACGCCAGTGCTGGCACAAGGCCAGCCGGACGTGCCGTTGCCTCAACGGCCCTTTGTCGATATCGAGGCAATCAGTCCAGACTGGTTTCAAACCATGCGTGTGCCGCTGCGTGGCGGACGATCATTTACCGCAGCGGACAACGCTCAAGCGCCAAAAGTCGTCATCGTGAATGAGACCTTCGCACGCCGCTTCTGGCCAAACGAAAATCCCGTCGGGAAACGCATCACTGTGGGCCGCTGGCCGGTTCCGGCCGAAGTCATCGGTGAAGCAGCCGACATCAAGAACAAAGGTCTCGATCAGGACACCCAGGCGCAACTCTATCTTTCATTCCCGCAATTGCCGTGGGGCGACATGAACCTGCTTATCCGAACTGCGGTTCCGCCAATGACCATGGCCTCGGTCGTAAGGGCTCAGATTGCAGCCGTTGATCCCGACCAGCCAATTACAAATCTTCAGACCGTTGATCAATTGATGGACAATTCGCGCTCTCAGCCGCGCTTCACCATGCTCTTGCTGGGAACGTTTTCAGCCACGGCCCTGGCACTTGCTCTCGTAGGAATTTATGGAGTGCTCTCTTACTCTGTGGCACAAAGGCGGCAAGAGTTTGGAATTCGCCTGGCGCTGGGCGCAGAGCGCATCGACATCCTGAGGCTCGTCATTCGTCAGGGATTGACTCTGGCCTTCATCGGCATCGTCGCCGGCTTGGTCGCATCGTTGCTACTGACGCGGCTGATGTCGAGCCTGCTCTACAAAGTTGGCTCGCATGATCTGGTGAGTTTCGTTCTCACGCCGCTGCTCTTTCTTGGGATCGCTTTTCTCGCCAGCTATCTGCCGGCGCGCCGCGCGACCAAGGTGAATCCGATCGACGCCATGCGGTAGCACAATTGTTTATTTCTTTTTCGCCGGCAAATACTTCTTCTCGATCGACGCTACGACCACATAATTCGGATCAACCATCTCGTTCAAGTGCAGCTTCGCCACTTTCGACAACAGTTCGTAAGCATCCATCTCCGATAGTCCGTAATCGTTGTGAATCCAGTGCACCAGTTCCGTCAGCGCAATGCGCGTCGCATCTTCCAGCGGACGATATGCTCCCACGGTCATGATCGCGTCATCATTTTCAAATTGCGGCCATTCGATGTGCCGTCCTTTGATCACGCTCAATTGCACCCGCGCCTTCAGCGGCACTTCAATCGCGGATCCCGCGGCTTCCCCATCGCCCATCGCGGCATGACCGTCGCCTAAATACAGCAGCCCACCCTTCACGTTCACGGGAAAATAGACTGTATTTCCTGCCGACGCCTCCGGTGAGTCCATGTTTCCGCCGAACTCTGCCGGCACAATCGAACTTCGCGCCTCTCCATTCGCCGGAGCCACACCCAGGCAGCCAAAGAACGGATGCATCGGAATCTTTACCGAGAAATCGGAATCCAGCGCTTTGAACGTCGCCGTATTCGCCGCATGGTCGATGTGATAGAACCAGATTCGATCCTGCCAGCCTGACTTCTCGAGCATCGGTGTGTAGTGCGAGGAATTGATCGACCCGAATCCCGGAGAGAATGCGCCGACTCCGGTATCGCCATCGACTTGCAGGTCGAGAATCTTGACCGCCAGCGTATCTCCCGGTTCTGCGCCTTCCACAAAAAACGGTCCAGCCAGCGGATTGTCGCCCTTCGCCATGTCGAGCGTGTCGCCAGGCTTCTTGATTCCGTTCCCAAAGCAATCCAGCGTGTTGGTGTCGAGAATATCCCCGGATTTCAAATGCGCCACTGGCTCTGCCGTCGCAAACAGATACTTCACATTGGCGTTGTTGGTCGTGTAGTGGACAACGTTCTGTGCAAGGCCCGCGCTCGACAACACAAGAACTGCAAGCAGACGGAACATGAACCAGCCCTCCAGAAGTAAGTTGGCTGTCATTGTAAGGTGAATTGAAGGGCTTGCGGCGGACTGAAGCTGAATGCGGCTCTCGCCGACACAGCTCCGCATCAGGTTGCAAGAAAAGCTTAATGAGCCAGTACCTGCTTCCACAATTGCCGCGATCTGAAAACGCGCCTACGATCGACTCACTCCTGCTCAACCAAGCAATGTCGATTAACTTGAACCGTCGCCGGACGCTTCTATCCTGGGCCGACGCTCACCAGACGACGGTCGGCATCCTCCTCACGCTCCTAGGCGTTGCGGGTGTCGGAATCATCTCCCTTTTGCATCTTGAAGGCTGGGGGCTTCTGGAGTGGGCGGCATCGCTGCCCTTGCATTCTTGTTCGGTAGTGGCTTTTTGAGAAACCGCGGACCGATCTTCCCGCCGTCGGAAGTCACGCGACAAAATCGCTGGAAATATCTGATTCTCACCGTGATCTTGTGGGCGGCCGTCTTTTTCTGCTGGTGGTATTTCGTTCCGCGATCGAAATAGCGAAAGGATAACCGGGTGCCCCATTTCTCGCGCGCAGGATGCGCGAGAAGTGGGGATTTTCGATTCGCCCGACTACTGGAGCTTGCACATGCCGATCAGGTCGTTCGCGATCTGCTGCGCCCCGGCAAGCGTATTGGCAATCGAATGTTGCCCGCCCGCTACGCACACCTGCGATTTCGAGCTGGTGATGTTGTTGAACCAATCCTGGCCAATCGGGATCGCTGAGCTGTTATCGGCCCCGCCAAACACCAGGTTCACGTGTGTCTTCGAGAGATTGTAGTTCGCTCCCGGAGCTTCGACGCTATCGCCCAGGAAGAAGTTCAGGCCGCCGGGCGGCAGCGTACCGCTCACAGCGTTGGTGCACACCGCAGGACTCAACGTCGGATCGTACGCCGGATCCCACACCGGTGCGTCCGCCACGCCGAAACAGGTGCCAAGCGTAGTGCTCGATCCGCATTGCACCGCTACTTTGCCTTCTTTGCAGCCGCAGCCCCAATCTAGACGGCCCGTTGGAGGCCCGCTTGTGACTTCTGCCATCGAGAGAATACTCGCGGTCGGATATTGTGAAATCGCATACGCCAGAGCTCCCGCTCCCCCGCTATTGGCCGTCGCGCACATCGGAATGCTCGTGTTGTTCTGGATATTGGTATAGACCCAGTTGTTAACGGTCGCATAACGGCATGCCGCCGCCAGCACGCCGCCCGATCCCAATACCCAACCATCCGGCTGATTCGAATTAAACGGAGTGCCCCACGAGATCTGCACGGTTGTGAATCCCGCATCTAGCACGTTCTGCACCGCTGTCGAACCGAACGTGAAGATGCTTTCGTACAATCCATTGCCATCGGTCCCGGTGTTGTAAGTCACCGTCCCCAGAGATGTTCCAGTCGGCGCATTCGTTTTCACATATGCCTGCACGTTGGGAACTCCGGGGCACGAGACCGTCATCTGTTGGCAGACGCCGTTTTTGATCGCCCCTCCACACGCGATGCTCGACACCGCGCTGACCGTCCCCAACGCCCGTGTCGCTCCTGTTGCGCAAGCGGCCGTGATAGTTACGTTCGAACTGATCGTTCCGGTCGAGTATGTCGGCGTACAAGCTTGCGACGTCGGTTGGCTCGTTACATAGACCGTGTACTTCGATCCGCTCGTGTAGGACTTCGTAAATGTTTGCGTGCTGCTGCTGCTGAACGTGAGCGTATCGCCTTGATCGTCCTGCAACTGCATCGAACCCGATAATCCCGTCACCGTCACGCTCAACGTCGGATTGTTCGACGTATTACTGCACGTTGCGGTTACGGTGATATTCGAACTGATCGTTCCGCTCGAGTTGCTGCTCAGCGTACAACTCTGCCCCGTTGGCTGCGTCTTTATGGTGACAGAATAAGGAGACCCGCTCGCATACGCGCTCGCAAACGGTAGCGTGGTATCGGTTGTGAACGTCAACAGGTCGGATTTGTTGTCCTGCACCACCAACATTCCCGTCAGTCCTGACACGGCCACACTAATCGTGTAGTTCGGTACACATGTGGCGGTGACGGTCGTGTTCCCCGTCATGGTGCCGGTGAAATTGTCACTGAGAGTGCACGTCTGCCCCGTGGGCTGGGAAGTAATCGTAACTGTATACGCCGCTCCGCTTGTATACGTCTTGGCAAATGGCGTTGTCGTATTTGTCGTGAAGGTCAGAGAATCAGCCTGATTATCCTGAACAACCACGGTTCCCGTGAGCCCTGTGGTCATGACGCTTAACGTGTAGTTCACCGTGGTCGTCGTGCACGTAGCTGTCACCGTGATGTTCGACGTGATCGTACCGCTCGCATTGCTTCCCAAAGTGCAAGTTTGACCTGTCGGCTGAGTCACAACTGCTACCGAATACGTCGATCCGCTCGTGTACGGCGTTGTAAACGGCAGAGTGGTATTCGAAGTGAAGGTCAAAGAGTCCGACAGGTTGTCCTGCACGACCAGCGTTCCGGTAAGACCGGTAGTCGCCACGCTCAACGTGTACTGTGTCGCAGCCGTCACGCAGTTCACCGTGATGGCCACGTTTGCCGTTATCGTTCCGCTGCTATTTCCGCTGGGAGTACAAGTTTGACTGGGAGGCTCCGAAATTAGCGTCACAGAATAGCTCGAACCACTCTGGTACTGGGTCGGAAACGCCTGAGTCGCGTTGGTAGTGAACGTCAATTGATCATTGGGATTGTCCTGCAACACGAGGTTCCCGCCCGCAAGGCCAGTCACCGTGACACTGATAGTGTAATTAGCCGTACTCGCCGTGCACGTAACTGCTACTGTCACATTCGAAGTCGCCGTACCGGTGGCATTGCCTCCTGGCGTGCAAGTCTGTCCTGTTGGTTGCGTGAGCACAGCGACGGCGTATGACGCACCGCTATTAAGCGTGCCAGCGAACGAGGAAGTACCATTACCCGTGATCGTCAGATTGTTCCCGCCGTTGTCCTGCAGCACCAGAGTCGTTCCCGACGCCAGGCCCGTCACGTTGGCGCTGATCGTGAACGTCTGTTGCGTCGTAACTCCCGTGGCGCCTCCACCGCACGCAGTGAGGGCAGCGATTGATACGACAAGGCAAACAAGCAGGAATGACTTCATTTCGTCTCCGTACAGAATTTCCGTCATCCAGGCGGGGGAAGCCCGAAACGAAGGATCGGTGATCAGTGAGGACCGACGGGAATACCCTGTGAATCCCTAAGGCTGGTCACTATATAACGACTGTGTTTGCACGCACCAGTGTGAAGAAAATTTCAGGGGGCGCCGCGCTCCACCGCCTTGGAACTATCGAGTCTCGCGCTCTTTAAAACCCGCAACTTTTGCTCAAGTTGCGGGTTATCATGACGTAAATGTGTCGGAGTCCCTCTTCCTCATCGGGACTGCGCTGTTCAAAATTCTTACTTTTTACTTCTGACAAATCTGTGAGGAGGCTTGTCCTTTGACTCACCGGATTTACGGCTTCACCGCGCTTGCGCTTTTAGCGTTCGCATTCACCTCGTGCAGCGGCGGATCGTCTAAAACCACCATCATCACACCGACTGTTACAGGTGTTTCCGTCTCGTCCTCATCCGGATCCCTCAATATCGGCTCCACGGTTCAACTTTCTGCGACCGCCTCTTATAGCGACGGCTCCAGCAAGGACGTCACCAGCCAGGCAAGTTGGACCGCCTCCAACGGGAATGCCACCGTCTCTTCCGGCCTCGTGAAAGGCGCGGCGGCTGGTTCTGTCACGATCACCGCAAGTTTTGGCGGCCAGTCGGGAACGACGTCGATCACTGTCGCAGGCTTGCCCGTCTCAAAACTCGTCGTAACCGCGCCGTCCTCTTCCTTCAGCATGGGTATGTTCCTTCCACTCGATGCCATTGCAACCTACAGCGATAACTCGACCCAGAACGTCACCACACAAGTAACTTGGACTTCCTCAGACAAAACAATTGCGACTGTTTCAACGATCGGAGTGGTACACGGGGAAAATGTTGGTGCCGGCGTGACGATCAGCGGGAGCCTGGGCGGTCAGACTTCTTCCGTCACCGTGTCGGTTGTGAAGAACAGTCCTTCCCTGCTGAGCCTTTTCCCCGATGATGCCTGGGCGTACCAGAACGGCACGTTGCAGATGACGGCCACCTACACTCCATCGGGCGGCACTGGACAGGATGTGACCAGCCAAACCACCTGGACCTCAACCGATCCGACAAAGGCCTCGGTCGATCCCTCCGGCCTCGTCCACGGCCTGATGAGCGACGGCTCAGTCCTGATCACGGGCACTTATCAAGGGAACACCGCCTCTACTCTGTTCACCGTCTCGCATGCTCCTCTTGCCCATAACGTTCCCATCATGGATATGACTTCCAGCCAGACTTATATGGGCTATAGCGGCAGCTTGTATGAGAACAACAGCGACTCGGCGCCATCGGATCACGATGCCGACGGCATCACGCTCGGTCAGCAAATCCAACCGCTTGACGTGAATGGCAACCCCAGCGCGAACGGAGCGATTGCATTCATCTCGCTTGGACTCTCCAATACCTCGCTTGAGTTTGGCGGATTCGCCCTGTATGTCGCCGATCCGACGCGATCGTCACAAGTGAATCCGCGGCTCGCAGTTCTGAATGGCGCAAAGCCCGGAGAGGCTGCCTGCGCTTATGCCGATCCGGTCCTTGCTCCAAATCTCCTCTGCCTGATTCCGCCGTACACATCGACAGACGGTCAAAATCAGTATGACCGCGTTCGAGACGAAGTACTGGCCACTGCGACTGGCGCACCCGGCGTCGCGGCCGGCTGCGGGACTACCGCAAATCCGTGCCTGACAGAAAAGCAAGTGCAGGCCATCTGGCTGAAAGAAGCCAGCCCTTATCCAGAAGGATCAGGGTTTGCAACGTTGTGTGACTCGTCAACGAGCGGCTGCTCAAATACGGCTAGCACCACCGAAGCCGTGCACTTCGAGGAACAGATCGGACAGATCGTGCGTGCGGCGCGCGCGCGCTATCCAAATCTGAAACAGGTATTTCTGGCCAGCCGCATTTATGCGGGATACATCATCATCGATAAGAGTCCGGAACCGTTTGCCTACGAATACGGATTCTCCGCGAAGTGGGCGATCCAGGCGCAGATCGATCAGACGCGCGGTCAAGGCACCGATCCAGTCGCTGGAGACCTCGACTACAACAACGGCACGGCTGCATGGCTTGCCTGGGGCCCCTATCTATGGGCGGACGGAGCGAATCCACGCAAAGACGGCCTCGTCTGGTTAAGCAGCATGTATCAGACGAAGGATTACCAGCACCCGAACTCAGTAGGAATCGATCAAGTCGACAGCCTGCTCTTCTCATTCTTCACAACGTCAAACTACACGCCGTGGTTCAGGCCGTAGCCACCTGCTCTCAGTTGGACAATGTCGAATGGGAAGGGCACGACTTCAGTCGTGCCGAAGAGGGTTGAGCAGTGCGGCTTCAGCCGCTGAGGTCCGCTCTCTCTGTGTGACTCTGTGCCCTCTGTGGTGAAGGATTTTGACGTTTCCTCTTCGTGTACCTTCGTGGCCTTTGGGAAGGGCACGACTTCAGTCGTGCCGAAGAAGGTTGAGGAGTGCGGCTTCAGCCGCTGAGGTTTGCTCTCTCTGCGTAACTCTGTGCTCTCTGTGGTGAAGAATTTTGACGTTTCCTCTTCGTGTACCTTCGTGGCCTTGGGGAAGGGCGCGACCTCAGTCGTGCCGAAGAAGGTTGAGGAGTGCGGCTTCAGCCGCTGAGGTTTGCTCTCTCTGTGTAACTCTGTGCTCTCTGTGGTGAAAGATTTTGAAGTTTTTCCTTCGTGGACCCTCGTGCCCTTTGTGGTAATTGTTTTTCTTAAAGTTCCTTCTTCTGCCGCGAATAAAAACTCCGCACCTTCGCCCGATTCCCGCATTTCGTCATGTCGCACCACCGCCGCCGATGGTTCTTGCTCTCGTCGAGAAATAGCCACTTGCATGTCTCCGATGCGCAGACCCGCACAAACTGCAGCTGATCCGAAGCCAGCAGATCCGCCGCCGAGCGCGCGATCGGCCACAGCAGTGCTCTGAGATCATTCGTAGACCCATCGAACTTCCACTCGAAGCGTCCCTTACTCGGAACCAGCTTCATATGCTGCGCCGCCCCCTGCACGTATCCGTTCAGCACCTGCAACGCTTCCTCCGGCGCGGGCTGCTCCTGCACGATGGCCCAAAAAACCTCGAACATCGCATCGCGCATGCGGACCGCTTCCTTCAGGGCGCGTTCTGCTTCTTTCTTCCTCTCCGCGCTTTCTGCCAATAGTGCGTCCAGTTGCGAGTGCGGAAGAATTTCCGTGTCTTCGGCAAACCGCGCCAGGTCGGCGTAAGTCGGCAGCAGGTCCTTCGGATTTCCGCTGGAACGGTCATCCAGGGTATTCACGAAATCCAGACAGACCGGTCCTCCCATCAACTCGAACTGCGGATCCCGTTTGCGTGCATTCTTCTTTGGTTGGTGGATATCGCCTCCTCACGCTACTATTATCTAACCATTAAAACGTCCTTGACAAGTTAGATTTGCTTACCTAGAATTATAACCATTGAATCAAGCTTCAGAGGTTAGCTAATGTTCCGCGAAAATCCTGAGCAAATTATGGCCATCCTCCGCAGCAACCGGATGGTAAATATAGGAGGAAGACCAGTGCTCGTGGCGAAAACGACTCCAAAGCGCAATAGCAGTGAGGGCATCAAGCTGACGTTGGCCTTCGCGTCGATCTACCTGGTGTGGGGCTCGACCTACCTCGCCATCCGCTACGCGGTCGAAACGATTCCGCCGATGGTCACCGCCGGCATTCGCCACACTGTCGCAGGTGGCATTCTGCTCGCGTGGGCGTGCATCCGCGGCTATCGACCGAAGCGCGATCACTGGATCGCGGGCGCGATCATTGGCGCGCTTTTCTTTCTGGTCGGCCATGGCTCCTTGCACTGGGCGGAACAGCACGTAGCTTCTGGCCTCGCTGCCCTGCTGATCGCGACGGAGCCAATGTTCATTCTCGTGCTTGCGTGGCTGAGCGGACAACAGAAGATCAGTCGCCTCAGCGCGCTCGGGCTAGCCGTCGGCGTGGTTGGCGTCGCGATTCTGACCGGCGTTGAATTGAACAAGCACGCCGCCAGCCTGATCGGAATGCTCGCCATACTTGGCGGATCGTTATCGTGGGCTACTGGAGTAGTGATCTCTCCGAAACTGAAGTTGCCAACGGACGCGCTCGCGCGCACGGCTGTGCCTCTCGTATGCGGCGCAGCGATGTTGCTCGTCGCCGCCGCAGTCACTGGAGAATTTCACACGCTCCATCCTTCAGCGATTTCGCTGAAGTCGATTCTTGGTTTGGCGTTCCTGATTTCTTTCGGATCGATCGTGGCGTTCACGGCGTACACGTGGTTGCTACAGAGATGCCCGCCAACGCTGGTGGCCACGCACACCTATGCGAATCCTGTGGTCGCTGTGTTGCTCGGATGGCTGCTGGCTTCTGAACCGCTGACGTGGCGCATCGCACTGGCGTCGATAGCGATCCTCGGCGCGATCCTGCTGATCCGTCGTGGAGAGCGCGCGACCGAACGTCGCGAGACGTTACCGGCTTCGCGCGAGGCCGAATCGATCGAGCAGTGCGCCTAGTAGCTGCGCTGAATCTCGGAACACAAGATCCAGAGGTGGTCCATGTACTCGCCGCTGGTTGAGCGGAAGCCTGTGACCACTGCGCCAGCCGGACACTCTGTGCCTGCGGGACGTCCTCCCGCGCGCGGCCGCGTGACCGGCTGCGTCATCTGCGTGGGTGGATTGTCGTACCGCTGGGCGATGTCGCGAACTGAGCTGCACATGCCTCCTGCTTCATCGATGGAGGCAGCGGCGCGTCCGCGAAGGCCGCGCAGGGCTAGGCCGGGAGGGCACATCGCATCCCACACGGGGCGTCCACCAGGACTGCCGGTGCGCCCCGTCGTGCGGCGCTCTTGCCCAAGGGAGCCGTCGTCACGCATGGGAGCGCAATCAAGCCACGCCTGATTGAAGAACTCACCGGTCTGCACGTGGAAGGCGACGGCAACGAATCCGGCATCGCACACGGCGTCGGGCGCGGGACGTCCGCCATTGCCTCCGCCGAAGTCGCGCATGGCGCGGTCGTAACCGAGGATAAGAATCTGTCCACGGTCTCCGCGCATGCGGTCACGATCACGATCGCGGTCACGGTCTTGATATTGCGGCATCGCAAGCGCGCCGAACGCTGCGGCAAGAAGAAGGATGAAGACGGGCACGATTCGCGCTGCGCCGCTCTGAGAATTGGTAAGTCTGGAATTGGTCATTGCACGCCCCCCCGGTTCGGTGTTGGGTCGCAGGTCTTGGGTGTTAGCTCATCGGACCGCGACTCCCTTTTGAGCCGGATGGTAGAAGTGTGGAGCGGCTGTGTCAATGCAGACTCGGATTCCCCGTTAGGCAGGCCCCTAAAATAACGGGGAACGTATCAGGAGAAATGTGCAAAGTGTTCCTGCAGGAACATTCTGAAGTACATAAATGTATGTACACACCGCGCTAAAGGATTTGCCTAGAGAGAGTTACAAGAAATTGTAGAAAATGTCGACGGCCCCCCCTAGTGACCCCCTGGGCCAGCTTCCTCAGGCTGAGCGTGAATGCGACTCCGCGGCTTTCTGGCGCTGCCCTCGGCGATTTCCTGGGCTTGAGACTAGAGTTCCTTTGTGGTCGCTTCGATATCGACCCGGGGGGCGTCCGAACTCGCGCTTGAACGCCCGGCTGAACGCTGCTTCCGACTCATATCCGACATCGCTGGCGATTTCTGCGACGCCTCGCGATGTCTTTTCAAGGGATCGCGCGGCCAATTGCAGCCTCCAGCGCGTCAAGTAGGCCATTGGTGGTTCCGAAAGATATCGTGTGAATCGCTCCACAAGAGCGGACCGTGAAATGCCCACTTCATCCGCGAGACTTGCGATCGTCCACGGATGAGCGATGCGGCGATGCAGCAGCCCCAGGCTCTTCCCGACGATTGGATCGCGCGCCCCGGTTAGCCAACCCCTTTGCTGTTCGGGCAATCCAGCAACGTAGCGCCGTAACGTATCGACGAACAAGGCTTCCGAGAGCTTCGCCAGCATGGCTTCACTGCCGACTCGTCCCGAGACCGCTTCATCGACCAGGTGCAGAATCGAACTTTCCAGCCACTGCCCCGATCGATCTGTTCGGATGTTGACCTTGAACACCGGTGGCAGGCCGTTCAGTATCGGCCGGCTCATGTACGGGTCACAAGTCATGTATCCACAAACGAAGCGCGAAGTCGGACCGCCGCCTCCGGCGTGCAACGGACTCAAATCTCGAGCCTTGATCTTGTCGTTGATGCCATAGTTCGGGAACGGTGGCTTAGTTCCCTTGCTGCTCATGTGATGCGCATCGCCATTCGGGAAAATGACGACGTCTCCGGACCCGAGCTCGAGAGTTTCTCCATCCGTCATCTCGACAAAGGCGCTGCCTTCGACGACCAGATGGTAGAGCAAGAAATGCGCCGCTCCGGGAGCGAGCGTATTTGCCACAAACATCTTTTTCGAGGGAGGAACGGAAAATCCCCAAGGCGTCGAGAATTCAGCGTTAAAGAACACGGCGCCATTCAGCTTGACGCCGCTCAAGATTTCGGAGAATGCGTCCATTCTGTCTAGTGGACTGTCTGCAAAGTTCGCTGGTATCTGAGCAAAGGAATCTGCGCGCGCAAGCCGTTCGAGCAAGTCAAAACGACGCTCGGGCATGGTCGCCCGCCCCAAGTCGCCGCACAATTGTAGACCTGATGCGAATCAATGCCAATCAGGAGATCATCCAATGAACCTCAAAATGATGGAGACGAAAACGGCCGCAGATGCGGCCACCAAGAACCCGAATCAAGCCTTATGGGAAAAAGGCGACTTCACAGAGATCGCCGCTTTCATGCGGCAATCCGGAGAAGCCGTGGTCGAGTCTCTGGGCGTCACCCCGCCGCTGCGCGCGCTGGACCTCGGCTGCGGAGACGGCACGACAGCACTGCCACTCGCATGCCTGGGCGCTGATGTAACGGGAGTCGATATCGCTAGAAACCTTGTTGAAGCCGGTAACAAGCGTGCCGTGGAGGCAGGCCTCAGCCGGCTGAAGTTTCATCAAGGCGATGCTTGCAATCTGGAAGGGATTGATGACGCTTCGTTTGATTTCACCCTCTCCGTGTTCGGTGCGATGTTCGCACCTAAGCCTTTCGACGTCGCCAGGGAGATGGTTCGAGTTACGCGGCCGGGCGGGCAGATCGTCATGGGCAACTGGATTCCCAACGATCCGACGTTTGTGTCGCAATTACTCAAAGTCAGTTCGGCGTTCACGCCTCCGCCGCCCGAGGGCTTCGTCAGCCCGATGACCTGGGGAGTGGAAAGCCACATCACCGAACGCTTTGGCCGCGCCGGAATACCCAAGGAAAATATTTCCATGGTCACGGACAAGTACTACTTCGCGCATTCCGAGAAAAATCCAGCGGAGTTCATCGAATTGTTTGAGAGATTCTATGGACCAACGATGACAGCCGTCGACGCAGCACGAAAGAACGGAAAAGAAGAAGAACTGCACAAGCAACTCGTCGAACTCGCGAACGCTCAGAACAAGAGCAACGCCGGCACGTTTATCCCTGCCACCTTTATGCGGGTCACTGTTAACGTCTAAACAAAACAAGGAGACTTCCATCATGTCAATGTTGCGTCCCGATGCTACTTTCTATCCTTCACCCAAGGCGGCCATGCAGGCTCCGCCAGAACGCCTCGCGTATATCGCCCTGCTCAACGACGGCAAGAGCGGGAAGAACGACAGTATGGGCGTCATCGACCTGGACCCCGCTTCGTCCGCCTATGGACAACTCGTCGGGCAGGTAGATTTTGGCCGCGGCGACAATGAGCTACATCACTTCGGCTGGAACGCGTGCAGCGCATGTTTGTGTCCGCAAGCCTCGCATCCGCACATGGAACGGCGTTACCTGATCGTCCCCGGCATTGGGTCATCCCGAATCTACATACTGGACACGAAACCGAATCCCAAGCAGCCGAAAATTGTGAAGGTGATCGAGCCTGAAGAGTTCATCAAGAAGACGGGCTACATGGCGCCTCACACATTCCATTGCGGGCCGGACGCCATCTACGGGAGCGCTCTCGGATCCGCCAATGGAGACGGCCCAGGAGGCATCTTCCTGATGGACGCGAACACGTTTGAGTTGAAAGGAGCTTGGGAAAAGGATCGTGGGCCACAGCACCTGGCTTACGATTTCTGGTGGCATCTGGGACACGACACGATGATCACGTCCGAATGGGGCACTCCAAACATGGTGAAAGATGGAGTCAACCCGGAGTTGCTGCTGGCCGGCAAGTACGGACACAAGATTCATGTCTGGGACCTGGACAAGCGCCGCCATCAGCAGGAAATTGATCTCGGCGCAGAGCAACAGTGGGTGCTGGAACTGCGTCCCTCGCACGATCCCAATAAAACGTACGGTTTCGTCAGCGTGGGCGTTTCGCTGAAGGATCTTTCATCGTCGATCTGGATGTGGTATCGGGAAGAAGGCAAGAACGGCAAATGGGCAATCCGCAAAGTGATTGAAATCCCGGCGGAGCCCGCCGATCCAGAAAAGCTGCCGCCATTGCTAAAGGGCTTCAAAGCTGTGCCGCCGCTGGTGACCGATATCAACCTGTCGCTCGACGACCGCTTCCTGTACGTTTCATGCTGGGGAACCGGGGAGTTTATCCAGTACGACGTATCCGATCCGGCCAACCCGAAGAAGACGGGGTCGGTGCATCTCGGCGGGATCGTGCGCCGCGCGGCTCATCCGAGTCAACCGAACCAGGCACTCAACGGTGGCCCGCAGATGGTTGAGATCAGTCGCGACGGCAAGCGCGTCTACTTCACGAACTCGCTCTACTCCCCTTGGGATGAGCAGATCTATCCCGACGGATTGAAGAGCTGGATGGTGAAGCTCGATGCAGATCCCAAGGGCGGAATGAAGCTGGACGAAAAATTCTTCGTCGAATTCGACGGCCTTCGAGCGCACCAGGTGCGGCTGGATGGTGGCGATGCCTCGTCAGATTCCTATTGCTACTCGGAGGAAAAATGACGCACGCCGGGATGGGTTCGACGGCGCTGTGGCTGATGCTGCTCCTCGGTGCCTACCACGGGATCAACCCCGGGATGGGGTGGTTATTCGCGGTGGCGCTGGGGATGCAGGAACAGAAAGGGAGTGCCGTAGCAAAATCACTTGCCCCGATTGCGCTTGGCCATGCATTGGCCATCGGCAGCGTTGTGATGGTTGCAGTGTTTCTCGGCATGGCGATTCCTCTCACGACGATTCGCTACTGCGTCGCTACTCTCCTGGTTGGTCTCGGAATCTTTAGTCTGGTGCGGCACTGGCATCCTCGCTGGGTCCGCATGCGCGTGGGATTCCGGGACCTCACTGCTTGGTCGTTTCTGATGGCTTCGGCGCACGGGGCAGGCTTGATGGTGTTACCGGTCCTGCTGGGCAGCAGCACGGTTGAAGCCCACGCATCCATGGCTGGCCACAGCCATATGGCATCGACAGCTTCTCCGTTGGCAGGGATTCTCGCCACAGCAATCCACACCGTCGGCTATCTTGCCGTCACAGGGCTAGTCGCCTGGGCTTTCTATCGTAAGCTCGGACTGGCCCTGCTCCGGAAGACTTGGTTCAATTTCAACGTGGTCTGGGGAATCGCGCTCGTGGCCACAGGTATTTTTACTCTTCTCACCTAAGGCGGGCTGGCCCAGACGCGCTGAAGCGATCACGAATCGACTGCCCCACGCTTCGCGTCGTACCGCGGCGAAATGCATGGATCCTGAGCGCCGCAAAAGAGGCGGCGCACAGGATGACAACAACTGAAGAACACGAAAAAAAAGCCCCACTTCTCCCGCAAGCTTCACGGGAGAAATGGGGCACCCTCGTTGCATTCACCTCTAGAACAACAGCTTCAAGGCTAGCTGAATCTGTCTGGCCGACGTTGTGCCATCGGAACGGGTGATGGTTGACGTTGACAAGCCAAACGTTCCCGGAGATGCCAGCTGGTTCCCGGGTTGGTTGAATTGCGGATGGTTGAAGAGGTTGTAGAACTCCGAACGGATCTGGAGTCCGAAACGCTCGTTGATGTGAACATTCTTCGCCAGCACCATGTCGGCGTCGGTATAGTGCGGACCGTAGAACTGGTTGCGGCCTGCATCGCCGAGATGGCCGAGGAACGTGGTGCTGAAAGCATCCGCGTTGACGCCGGTTGCGACACCTCCGGATTGAATGTGCGGTCCGGGTGTGCTTAGAGGTCCGACAACGTCCGGCCACGAGAATCCGCCAGCGGCGATTCCGTTGCGACCGTTGTCGAAGGGAGCAAAGACCGAGTACGGGTGCCCGGTTTGCGCGCTGACGATGCCCGAAAGCGTAATGCCTCCGACCACTTGTGCAAGAACTCCGTGGGTCAGATATTGCTGTCCGGCGCCGAAGGGGAACTCGTATGAGAAGTTCACGACTCCGCGCTGGCGAATATCGTTATCGGAATTACCGCGAGCGGTCTGGTTGGGATTGCGCGAATCGAGCGGGAAGCTGCCCTGTCCGGCTTCGGGCAACAGCGGATCGTTCGAGTCGTCAATGGCATGCGACCAGGTGTAAGCCGCGCCGACCTGCAATCCATGCGACGCGCGCTTGGTCACCTTCACTTGCAGCGCGTTGTAACGCGCGTCAGCGTTGGTCCTGGTGAAGTTGGTTGGCGGGAAGAGCCCGGGGCTCTGCACGGCCGTTTCACGAATCGACGGCGGAGCGACTCCCGCGATTCCCGTATACAGCGCAGCGCCGCTGATGATGCCCTGAGGATCTCCAGGGGCGCAGACGGCTGCTGCGACGCAATCGCTGATGGCTGCCTGAACCAGGGCCGGATCGGGCGGAACTGCATCGACACCGCGAATCACGTGCGTTGCGTGCGCGCCGACGTAGTCAAGTTCGAACACCAGGCCCGAAGCGACTTCCTGCTGAATGCCGAAGTTCCAGTTTTGGCTGGCCGGCATCACGATGTTTGGATCAAGAAGCGTGGCCTGCACGAAGTCGCCGTTGTTGTAGGTAAGTCCGGGAGGCGCGCTGGTCAGGAAAGGCGCGGTCTCCGGGGTCGCAGTTCCGAGGAAGAAAGCGGTCGGGACTGCCTGGAATGGCGGATTCGAGCGAGCATTGCCGAACAGGTTGTCGAAGATGCGATCGTGGAAGATGCCGTATCCTCCGCGGATCGAAGTCTTGTTGGTCTTGAACGGATCCCAGGCGAATCCGAAGCGCGGCTCGATGTCCTTGTAGTCGTTGTTGTACATGCCGCGCGTGCCGGGACCGACCACTTGAAAGGTGTAAGTCGAATTGAAGGTGTCGGGATTCTGGAAGAGGTTGGAGAAATTCCCTCCGGTTTCGAACGGCACTCCGTTGTACTGGTAGCGCACGCCGAAGTTCAGAGTGAGGTTCGGACGAATCTTCCAGCTGTCGCCGACAAAACCATCGGCTTCGCGCTGCCTGAAGTCTTTATTGTCGGTGGCCTGGCGGGATCCGGCTTTGTTGAAGAACTGGAACTGCTCCTGCGCAGCGATGCCGCCAACCAGGAACCACGCCATATCTTCGGTGACCGGATCGGGAACATCACCGGCATTCACCGGGAACGCCAACGGTCCGCCGAACTCCGTGTTGTTGAACAGCAGAACATCACGCGAGACGAAATCGGTGTATCCGGCGGAACGGACGTTGCGGAAATCACCACCGAACTTGATGGTGTGATTTCCTTTCACCCACGTGAGCATGTCGGTGTAGCTGGTAGTGCCAGTGTTACGAGCCTGGCCGGTGGAACTAAATAGAGAGTTGCAGCCGAAGTCGTTCTGTGGGCCGATTCCTAATACGCCGTTTGGCACGAAGAAATCACGTCCGTTGCCGAAGGCATCGACACCGGTAATCGGATCGGTGAAGTTTCCGCAATTACTGTTGAAAGCGGCGTAATTCTTGTTCCATCCGAATTTGAAATCGTTGATCAGCGTGTTGCTGAAGGTAGAAGTGAGTCCGGCCATCACGCCGTGGGAATACGCAGGCGAGGAAATCTCATCGATGCCCGGAGCGAATTCGCTGTGGAACGGGTTCGAATCGACGGAACGATTGAATACGTAGCGAAGGTGAAGCTGTTCCTTGCTGGTGATGGTGTGATCGATCTTGCCGGTCCAGGTCATGGAGTTCAGGTTGTCAGGGCTCGCGAAGTGATCGATGCCGCTGATGTTTGAAGTCGAGTTCTGACCGTTCGGCAACGGAGTCAGATTGAAGAGTGCCTGGACGGTGGGATTGACCGTAAGTCCGGTGAGGTTGGAAGGACTTGCGACCGATGTAAGGTCGACCTGCACGGGATCCTGTGCTCCGGTTACGGGATTGATGGAGAAACCTGTGAATGTGCCGTTCCGGTAATTTTGCGTCGGGAGCAGGGTGGTTTCAGTCAGCGTGGTGCGGAACCGCTGATATTCGCTGTTAATAAAGAAGAAGGTGCGGTTCTTCTTGATCGGGCCGCCAACGGAGAATCCGAAATCGTTGCGGACGTAAGGATTCTGAGGATCGGGACCCTGATTGAAGAAATCGCGCGCGCCGAGCGCGTTGTAACGTCCGAACCAGTAGGCATCGCCGTGGAGGTTATTGGTGCCGCCGCGCGTGACCACGTCAATGATTGCGCCGGTGTTGCGGCCGTATTCTGGATCGAAATTATTGGTGATAACGCGAAATTCCTGCGCTGAATCAGGATTGATCGACGAGACACCGCCGGGGATTCCCGGGACCGACGTGTCATTGTTATCGACTCCATCAAGCAGGAAGTTGTTGTTGCGGTCGCGCGAGCCGTTCACGGTAAAACCATTGGCCCCGTCATTGGTTTGATTCACGCCAGGAGAGAGCAACACGAGTTCATACGCGTTGCGCGTCAGCAACGGCAGGTTGGTCATGGTGCGGCTGTCCACCAGGTTGCTGAGTTGGCTGGATTCGGTTTCGATCGGTGCAACGTTTTCCCCATTGACTTCGACCGTTTCCTGGAGCGATCCCAACGTCATTTGCGCGTTGACGACCAGGGTCTGCGCGACGGTGAGCACAACCTTGTCGACTTTCGTCGACTTGAATCCCGATTTCTCAACTTCGATGTTGTAAGGACCGGGCGCGAGGTTGGGAATCGAGTACACACCCGAGGTGCTCGTGGTCGTGGTGCGCGAAGAATTTGTGGCGGTGTTCGTCGCCGTGACTTTGGCAGAGTCCACGACGGCGCCGCTGGGATCCGTTACTACTCCTCCAATCGATCCGGTCTGTGCCAGCAATCCGACGGGAAGAAATGCAAAAAACAGCAGTGCTACAGCTTTCAACAATCTCATGACTAACTCCACATGGAATGGGACGGAATCCGTCCTTTTGGGGAGTAACGAGTGCAATAAGAGAACCAAAGCGCATGCGTACACGAAATTTTGACAACTCACAGGCTTCACAAACTGGAGTGTTTGATTTGTATCGCCGCTATCTTTCGAATGATGCCGTCAAGAGGTTGTCAAAGAGTTCTCGATCGTCAAACAGAAGTGGAGATCATTGGCGGTAACGAACGTGAAAACCGAGGGACGAATCGACGAATAATGCTGTTGAATAACTGACTCAGCCTGGTGTGATCTCAGAAAAGGATCGTGATCCGATGAGATCCAAAACAACAAAACATGCGACAACACTCGAGACGCTGTTATTCAAGCGATCGAACTATCTGGAATTGTTATAGCTTGAGCGGCTTGCCAGATGCCGCATTCGAACACGGCGATATCCGAGAAGACGTAGAAACCGGCCCCCATGGATACGGAGATTTGTAGATTCCAGCACACTCCTGAAACCTCGTAATGCAGGGTCCTACCGCGGGAGGCGTATACTTGCGACCGCCTCGGCACCGTTCTTGGGGGAAAGGTGCTGTCTGTTCATAGAGGCCAAGGAGAACAACAATGAGAAAAAGGACCCTGTTGTCCCGTTGTTTGTTCGTTGTGATGGCGTTCGCTGCGTTGAGTGTGCCGTGCTGGTCCCAGGGGAATTTGCGTACGGTGTTGTTCGTGAAGGTGAAAGTCGATCAGGAAGATAACTGGAAAGCATCAGTGAAGGACTATGCCGCGCTGATGAAGAAGGCCGGATCCGAGCAGCGGTTCACAGTGTGGGAGTCGCAGACAGGCCCCATGCAATATGCGGTGGTCTGGTACTCGGAGAAGTTCAAGGACATGGGCGAGGACAATCCAAAACTGAAGTCTTCAGCCGCTGAACTCGCTTCGCTCTTCGCGCGGTTGAATGGCCAAACGGATAGCCTCGAAACCTGGATCGACGAAATGCAGCCGGATCTGGGAATCGCATCGAAGGAAATTCCGGCGTTCGTTCGCACAGGAAGAAGTCGCGTCATGCCGGGGAAGATGGATGAAGTGAAAACCATTTTCCGCGATCAGATCGTACCGGCCGTCAAGAAGTCCGGAGCGACCGACTATGGTGTGGCGTTCGCGCGCTTCGGCACGCCCACCAATGAGGTGCATAGCTATATTGGCATCAGCGGCTGGGGAGACTTCGATAGCCCGCTCGGCGCCGAGAAAGGAATGACAGCCGCCGAGTGGAAGACTTTTCAGGCGAAGATTGCCGGTCTGATTGAGAACACCGAGTGGACGATCTGGAAGTACCACTCTGAATTGAGTTACTTGCCTGCAGCGAAGTAGTTCTAGCTTGCTTACCAGGGCGGCCCGATCTGATGCCGCCCTTTTTCTCATCGTCAATAAAATCACGTGCGCGCAGGCGGCCCTTGCGGCCGCCGTGGTTCGGAAAACACACGTAGACGATTGAAATTGGCTTCTACGAATTCGAAGCCACAGCTATCGGTGCTGATCGCGACGGCGGAGGTAGTCGATGAACATCTGTTCCACGGGCTTGTCATAGGCGATCAGGACATGGCGGACAGTCCGCCCGCTTACGAAGTGGCACACCTCTTCCGCAAGATTCTTGGCGTGATCTCCGGCGCGCTCGAGCGACTGAGTCATGAAGATGACCTGCAGGCTGGCTTGGCGGTGGATGTTCTCGGGATTTTCGATGTGGCGCAGAAAGATGAGGTTGCGGAGACGGTCCATTTCGGCGTCGGCGCGCAACACCTCGACGGCTTTGCTTACGTCGCGCTCGGAAAAGGCGACCGAGCAATCGCTGAGCATCTTTTCGAGGAGTGTCGCCATTTGCGTGAGATCGCGAGTATCTTCCGAGTCGATGCGTCCGGCGGCTGCCTGAGCGCTGCTGCCGAAGCTGAGCAGAAGGTCCCCGATGCGCTCAAGGCCGATCATGAACTTCATGCAGGCGAGAAGCTCCCTGGCTTCTTCAGGGCCGACCTCGGTAATGGCGGTGGTGACTCCGCTGTCGATTTCCATGTCGAGCGTGTCTAGTTCACGCTCACGCTGGCGCAGGGAGTTCAGAAGAGCGGCAGATCCGGTCGCGATGCCCTCGGCAGCTGCGGCCGCCGCGTCTCTCGCCATGTGGCAGGCCTCGACGGTCCGGCGCACGATGTAGTGATGAGCGGGTTCGGGAGTGGGGCTTTTCATCGCGGTACTCATAAATGTCTCCGGCGAGCGGGAACGCGCGCGACGAGGCGTGCGCCTGGGACTGCCGCCGCCTTGCTGCCGTTCGTGAGGTCGGAAGGCCAACGGCTAAGCATAGAATTTTTCGGCGAGTTCGCGGTTAAAGGGCTGTGAATTTTTCGGTTGTTTCGTCGACAGCAGTTGTGAGTCAATTATGGATTTTCGGGGCCGATCCGCACTACGAGAATCTCAGCGGTCCGAGGTCTGTGGTCTGAGGTCCGCGGTCATTCGAATCGTGAGCCCCACTGACTTCGTGATTAAGCTACCGGCAGGATGAAGAGGAAAGTGCTGCCGTGGTTGAGTTCGCTTTCGGCGCGGATCGAGCCTCCGTGGGCGCGCATGATGTGCTTGGCGATGGCGAGACCGAGGCCGGTACCTCCGGACTCACGCGAGCGAGCTTTGTCCACGCGGTAGAAGCGCTCGAATAGACGAGGCAAGTGTTCCGAGGAAATGCCAGCGCCATAATCCCGGACATAGAATTCGATGCCGCGGTCGGCGGAATTTGCGCCGAGTTCGATGCGCGCCCCGGAACGCCCGTACTTCATGGCGTTGTCGATCAGGTTAGAGAAAACCTGGTGGATGGCTTCGCGATCCGCAAGGACCTGGGGAAGGGACTCGATGGAGCGGCTGGTCCCGTTCGAATTCACGATCTGCAGATCCACTCCGTTGGTACGGGCGATTTCGCGAAAGCTTTCTTCGGCATCGTTGAGGAGTTCAATCGGCGTAACCGGTTCGGTTTCAAACCGAGTCTCACCCGACTCGACTCGAGCCAGCGTTAGCAGGTCTTCCGTGAGACGAGCCATGCGGTAAGCGTTCTTCCGGATGATTTCGAGGAACTCACGAGTGGATCCGGAGTTTTCTGGAACCGTATCGATCAGGGTTTCAGCGTATCCCTGAATGGAGGTCAGGGGTGTCCGCAGTTCGTGGGAGACATTCGCGATGAAGTCGCGGCGGGTCTTCTCGACGCGCTCAGTTTGGGTGAGGTCCCTTAGAACCGCGACGGCTCCGCCATCGGGAAGAGGAGCAGCGGTGACATCGAAGGCACGCCCCGGAACGATAGACGTTGCGCGCGCCGTCTTTACATCTTTCGATTCGGCCGCGCCTTTTACTGTCGCCAGAAAATCGGGGTCACGAATGGTTTCGACGACCGGAGAGTTCAGGCGCGTGCGCTGCGGAACAAGGCGGTCCATGGGCTGGTTGGCCCAGCGAACAAGGCCGTCAGCGCTGACGGCGATCACGGCATCCTGCATGCTATTGAGCAGAGTTTCGAGCTGGCGCTGGCTGGAACGAACAGCGGCGAAACTACGCTCGATCTGCCCGGCGGACTTGTCGATGGCAGTTGCGACGCGGCCAATTTCATCGGAATGAGGATCGTCGACTCTAGCGCGCAGGTCCCCTTTCTCGATGCGGGAGGCAACGTCGACGATGCGCTGTAAACGCCGGGAGATCCACACTGTCGCTGCGGCCGCGATAAGAAGAGAGACCACCAGTGCAAATAACGATCCCCAGAACATGTGGCGGCGAACCTGGGCCTGCACGGCAGCAATGTCGGAGAGAGGATAAGCAAGGCGGACAGCGCCCCCGGTGATTGGGGCGGCTACATAAAGGAAGGGTATGCCCAGAGTTGCGCTACGCCGTTCGTTCTCGCCCGTCTTGCCCGAGAGAGCCGCTTCGAATTCGGCGCGGTGCGCGTGATTCTCCATGGAGGTGGGCTCGGCTTCGGAGTCTGCGAGAACTTTGCCATCAGCATCGATGATAGTGGCACGGGCTCCTGCAGCCTGGCCTTCCTGGACGGCTATTACGGCCAGCGAATGAGAGCGATCGGTTTCAACGCGGTGGGCGAATAGAAGCGTCTTCTGCGTGAGGGTTCGCTCGATTTCTGCGCGCAGGGAGGCTTCCCAGGCTTTGCCGATCATCGCATCGAGGATGAGTGCGGTCGCGGCGATGACGACCAGAAAGACGGCGAGCAGTTTGAAGAAGATGCGGTTCTTCACGGGAGTTGGGGATCGGTTAAGTCGACATCATACTCGTGTGCGCCGAAGCCGTCTGGGCGAGACGCCGCCGAGAGGGCGGCGCTACGAAAATCATTTAGGGGCCTCGAAACGGTAACCGGCGCCTCGAACAGTTTTCAGATAGCGCGGATTTTCGGGGTCGGGCTCGATTTTTTCGCGGATCCGGCGCACGTACACATCAACCGAACGCGGCGTTACGTAGGCCGTATCGCGCCAGACGGAATCGAGCAGATGATCGCGACTGAAGACACGTCCTTTGTGCCGTGCAAAGTAATCGAGCAGGCGGAATTCAGTAGCGGTGGTCGGGACTGTGCTGCCACGGACGGTGAGCGTCATCGCGGAAGGATCGATCTCGATTTCGCCCACTTTCATCGGGCTCGGCGGAAGCGGGCGCTCGAAGCGCCGCAGAACCGCTTTCACCCGGGCCACGAGTTCGCGGGGGCTGAACGGCTTGGCGATGTAGTCGTCTGCACCGAGTTCGAGGCCGAGGATGCGGTCGGCCTCGCTACTCTTTGCCGTCAGGAAAATCACAGGCACAGACGAGAGACCCGGAGTTTGGCGGACGTTGCGGCAGATTTCCAGCCCGTCTTTGCCCGGTACCATGATGTCCAGAATGAAGAGCGTTGGCCGCTGGCGTTCGGAATCGGCAAGAACGCTGGAGCCTGTAGGGTACACGCGGACGACGAAGCCATCGTTCTCCAGGTGGTGGCGGACGAGGCGCGAAATATCTGGATCGTCTTCAACGACGTATATGCTGGGTTTCACAGGATCATTTTAACTTTCGATCGTCTTGAGTACCTAGTACCGAGTACCGAGATGGATGGGTGCAAGCAGCGATTTTCATCAAACTTTAACAATTGCAGTGGCGGCAAAAGGCTTGCTCCGGCAGGACACGAAGATTCACGAAGCAAAACCGCTAGATTGAGATAATCAGATTTCCAGCCTTGTCAACGGAGCAGCGCCATCCGGGTGGGACTACGCTGGTGGCGCTATATTCGGTGATGATTGCCGGGCCGGGATATTTCTTGCCCGGTTGAAGTTCTTCGCGGGCGTAGATTTTCGTTACTTGCTTCTTGCTTTCAAACAACACCTGCGCTTCCACTGGCCGCTTACCGATAGCACGGCTAACAGCCGAGGCGGCCGTCCTCACGTGCCCGGTTTTCAACGTTGCGCGGAGTCGGAGGGTTACCAGTTCGACTTCGCGTTTCGGGTGCCTGTAGCCGTAACGGCGGTGATGTTCCTGCTCGAAGCGCTTCAGGATATCCGGGGCAAAAGGGATGTTGAGTTCGTATCCCTGGCCGTGGTAGCGAAGGTCGACACTTCGCGACATCCGCGGCTTCCCTTCCCATGATTCGACTTGAAAATCCTTCTGAGCGCGTTCTTGCAGCATTCGAAATTCGCGCTTGAGTTCTGGTAGCGGAAGTTTGCCCGGGACCCTCCATAGGACTGTGCGCGAATAATCTTTGACGACATTGCTCGCGAGGATACCTAGCGCCGAGAGTGCGCCGGGGAACGCGGGCACGATTACGTGTGGGATCCGCAGAGACTCGGCTAACGCGCATGCATGGAGACCGCCGGCGCCTCCGAAAGCGACAAGCGCGAACTGGCGGGGATCTCGTCCGCGCTCGATGGAGACGACGCGAATGGCCTTCTCCATGGTGGCGTTCACGACTCGGATCACGCCTGCGGCGAACTTTTCCAGTGACAGATTCGAGCCTTGTTTCTTCAGCCAATCTTTTGTGATTGCCCGGGTGCGTTCGAGATCGAGGGTGAACTCTCCACCCAGAAAACGTTTGGGCTGGAGACGGCCGAGAAGGAGATTGGCATCAGTCACAGTGGGCTGCGTTCCCCGGCCATAGCAGATTGGCCCGGGATCGGCTCCCGCCGATTCGGGGCCGACGCGAAGGACACCGGCGGCGTCGAAGCGCGCGAGGGAGCCGCCGCCAGCCCCGACGGTGTGGATGTCCAGCATGGGAACGCCGATCGGCAGCCCGACGATCTGGGCGTCGTTAGCGGTCTTGATTACGCCTTCGACGAGCGAGACATCGGTGGAGGTGCCTCCCATGTCGAAGGCAATGATGTTCGGAAAGCCGCTGGAGCGGGCTGCGGCGAGAGCGCCGACGACGCCTCCAGCGGGACCCGAGAGAACCGTGCGGACGGGTTCGCGGGAGGCGGTCGAGAGGGCGGTGATGCCGCCGCTTGATTGCATGACGAAGATGCGTGGAGCCACTGGGGCTGAAGCCCCCTTTTTCTTTCCGCTTTTCGCGGCCCTGAAGGGCCGCTCTTCCACGGAACGCAATTGAGCTTTACGTTCGACTTGGCTCCTAGAGAAATCCGCCGCCTTGCTCTTGGATAACGAGACGTTGCAAGCAACGTCTCTACGGAGATTTTCGAGGTAGTTCTGCATTACTGGCTGCAGGTAGGCGTTGATTACTACTGTCGAGGTACGTTCATACTCGCGGAATTCAGGGAGGATCTCGTGCGAGATGGAGAATGGGACTTGCAGCGAGGTCAGGGCTCCCGCTATAGCTTGTTCGTTCTTTGAATTCGCAAACGAGAACAACAGCGAGATCGCGATCGATTCCGGCTTAGCCTGGGTAATTCGTTTGCTCAGCGCTTGCAGGTCCTCTTCATTCGGGGCAGCGAGGATCTCTCCGTCCGGTGCGGTGCGCTCTTCAATTCCGAAGCGAAGATCTTTTGCCACCAGAGGTTCGATTCGGTCGAAAAAGAAGTCGTAGAGCTTAGGCCGGGCCTGGCGTCCGATCTCGATGGCATCTTCAAATCCGCGCGTCGTGACGAGGGCGGTGCGTGCGCCTTTGCGTTCCAACAACGTGTTCGTGCCGACTGTAGTGCCATGGAGCAGGACGAAATCACCGGAACTTGTGATGTTCTTAACCGCCTCGACGATGGCCTGGGAAGGATCTTTCGGAGTCGAGAACACTTTCAGCATCCGAAGGCGGTTCGTGGCCGGATCAATCCAGACGCAGTCGGTGAAGGTGCCTCCGGTATCGATCGCGATGCGGAGGAGTTGGGACGTGCGGGCCATTTTGATCGGAAGTTAGATTAACATCCTGCGAAAAACTGCAGACTGCATCACAGGAACACGCAGAACTACATAGATCCTGAACGAGACAAACTGCGTCTCGTTCAGGATGACAATTTAAAGAGCAGGATGGGAGTAGCATTTGCGACTATGCGATATGACTTTATGGTTGAGACTTATGCAACGGAGCGGGTTAAGGTGCTCAGTGTATGGAGCGAGTTCCGGGACGAAGATCTGCCCATTCGCCCGAAGGCGGACGATCCGCGAGGACGTAGCGTTCACGAGCAGATGGTGCATCAGTGCTTGAGCGAGGATCTGTGGTTCCGCAACATGCTAGGGATTGATGTGGGAGCGCCTCCATTGCCTGGATCGGAAGCCCGGATGGAATTTATACGACGCTATGCCGAAGACAGCGGGAAGCGCTTGGACGCACTGCAAAGTAAGGATGACACCTGGTGGGAAGGCGACACTTCGTTTTTCGATATGCGGCGTTCTCGGGCGTGGGTGATGGTTCGGCGGATTTCGCATACTTCGCATCATCGGGGACAGCTGATGGCGATGCTGCGAATGTTGGGGCGCGAGGTGCACAGCAACTACGGTCCCACGGCCGATACCGGTGGCTTGATGGCGAATCACCCGCCGACGATTTATGCGTATGAGGATCTGAACGAATTGATAAAAGATGGGCCGAAGAAGTCGCTGCCTGGTGCAGTTGGGAAGGCAGTTACGGAAAGACCAGACTAGATTCAACCGATAAGGTTGTCGTCGACAAACATCTCAGCAAACTTCTGCGGCGTCAACGTTGCATTATTCCTGCGCGCTATTTCGGAATTCTTTTGCCACATATCCTGAATAAGCGTCGGCATGTTCGGCGGCAACTCCATGACCGAGCGGATTATCTCGTGCCACTCTCCGGGCCTTTTGTAAGTGGATTGCAGATTGGGTGTAATTTTCTCTAGAGTTTTAGCGTCTTTTTCAGCCAAACAATCAAGTGCCCACAGAACGTACAGCTCCAACAGACGGAGGAGCGGTTTGCCATCATAACGCGGGTTCGGCACCGTCACGCTTGGATCCTATCAGGCGGCGGCCACCTTGGGTGCTACCCCACCTGAATATCACCCTTACTTGATCGTGAACGCCAGCGTGAGCAGCGTCTTCTGTTCTACGTCGTGAGCCTTCGCGCTGCCGGTGGCTGGGCTCGGGCTTGAGCTGCGCTTTACGCTCAGCACCGGGCGATCCCCCGCCAGCCGCTTCAGACGCGGCAGCATGTTGAACATCGCTCCCATATTCGCCGGTTCTTCCTGCACCCACACGATGTCGGCGTGTTCGCCGTGACGGGCGAATTCCGCGCTGAGCTCGGCTTCAGGGAACGGATACAGCTGTTCCAGAAAAACGATCGCAGTGCTCGTGTCCTTTCTCTTCTTTCGCTCATTTTGCAGTTCGTGACCGATTTTCCCGGTGCAGACGAGAATGCGTTCTGCTTCGCCCACCGTCGTGTCAGGAATGACATTCATAAAATTCTTCTGAGTGAAGTCTTCAATCGGTGAACTCGCGTCCGGATGCCGGAGCATGCTCTTCGGAGTGAAGACTACCAGTGGCTTGCGCCAATGACGCAGCGCTTGCCGCCGCAGCAGGTGGAAATACTGCGCGGCGTTGGAGGGTTGCGCGATCTGCATGTTGTGCTTCGCCGCCAACTGTATGAAGCGCTCGATTCGCGCACTTGAGTGCTCCGGCCCCTGTCCTTCGTAGCCGTGGGGCAGGAGCATCACGAGGCCGGAGAGTAGATTCCACTTGGCTTCTCCGGCGCTAATGAACTGATCGATGATCGCCTGCGCGACGTTGACGAAGTCGCCGAACTGGGCCTCCCACAAAACGAGCGATTCCGGATAATCGCGGCTGTACCCATACTCGAAGCCAAGCACGCCGGCCTCGGAGAGGGTCGAGTTGTAGATTTCGCAGCGTGCCTGGTCTGCGGCGATATTTTCGAGCGGCACATATTCGTTCTCATTCTCGATGTCGATGAGAACGGAGTGGCGCTGGTTGAACGTACCGCGACGCGAGTCCTGTCCCGACATGCGAACGTGCGTGCCGGTTTTCACCAGGCTCGCGAATGCCAAGGCCTCGGCCATGCCGTAATCGACTGGACGCTTACCGTTGCCCATCTCGGCGCGCTGTTCGAGAAGCTTTTTCACTTTCGGATGAATATGGAAGTCCGCCGGGTACGTTGTCAGACGCTCGGTGAGTTCCGAGAGTTCTTGCTGTGAAAGCCCGGTTTCGACTTCGTACGAGGGCTTGTAGAGGCCGCCGAAGTAACCGTCCCAATATTTCGGGAGATCCCGCAATGTGGGCTTCTGCTTGATGCTGCCCGCTTGTTTCTGCGCGGCTTCGAACTCGGCTTTGATTGCGTCCGCCTGCGCCTGCGCATCAGTGGCGCCGATGTCGTCGGCGTAGATTTCCCAGAGCGGCGGATGATCCTTGATCTTCTTATAGAGGATGGGCTGCGTGATGGTGGGATCGTCCACTTCGCTATGGCCATGGCGGCGGTAGCCGATTAGATCGATGACAACGTCAGTGCCGAATTGATAACGGTATTCAGTCGCCATGCGGGCGACACGCACGACCGCATCGACGTCTTCCGCGTTGACATGAAAGATCGGAATCGATTGGCGGCGCGCAATGCAGGCGGCGAACCGCGTCGAGTGCTCTTCCGTATAGCTGGTGGTAAAGCCAAGAAGATTGTTGACGACGACGTGGATTGTGCCGCCCACGGTGTATCCCGGAAGATCGGCGTAGTTCATCGTCTCAGCGAGAACTCCCTGCCCCGCGAATGCGGCGTCACCGTGAACCAGCAGCGGAAGATATTTTTCGCGTCCACCGGTGCCGGTGCGGTCCTGCTTGGCGCGCGTGCGGCCCACGGTCACAGGATCGACAGCTTCCAGGTGGCTCGGATTCGAGACCAGGTGGATGTGCACCTTGCCGCCGCTGTGCGTGGCGTACTCACCGGTGGCCCCCATGTGGTATTTCACGTCTCCGGAGCCGAGCACGCTGCGGGGGTTTACGTCTTCGAATCCCGCAAAGATTTCTTCTGCCGGCCTCTTGGCAACGTGGGCGATGACGTTCAAGCGCCCGCGATGAGACATTCCCATCACGAGTTCAATTCCGCCGAGGCGGGCGCTAGTGTCGATAACTTCATCGACCAGCGGAATCAGCGCTGTGACTCCTTCCAGTGAAAAGCGCTTGCTGCCGAGATAGCGCTGCTGCATCACCATCTCGAAGATGTCGGCGCGAATGAGCAGGTCGAGAATGCGTTTCTGATCCTCAGGTGTGACGTCATAACCTTGATCCGAGGATTCCATGCGCTCGTAGATCCAGCCACGGCGCTCGGGAGAATGAATGTGATTGATCTCGATCCCGATCGTGCTGGAATAAATGGAACTGGCTTCGCGGGCGTATTCGCCATCGCGCTCGAGTTCGGCGACAGGGCGGGGCTTCAGAAAGCCGAGAGGATCAAGATCACCCTCGAGATATCCGGAATTGCGATAGCCGGCAAACACACGGTCGCGGTCGGGGTTGGAAGTTGCCGGCTTTGAGCCATTTGTCGGTGCAGAGGTGAGTAGGGCACCCCCTGGAGTCTTGGTTTTCGGCATAAGAATGCAGTCCCTAGAATAACGGATGCAGGGCTTGGGCCGAAAGGTTCAGGGGTGAACTTCGATGAAACCAAAGGATTTCACCACAGAGGACACTGAGGGTCACGGTTGAGCGGACAGCGGATTCCTCGCTTTTGCTCGGAATGACAAGCGGTTGCAGAGTCGAGATGGGGTTCCACTGCATGTAAGATTCCATCCTATGCAAAAGTCTGGCGTGCCGACTTTGATCGGAATTCCCTTCGATGGCCAGTCTTCTTATATGCGGGGGCCGGGGGATGCGCCTAAGAAGATTCGCGAGGCTCTCGCCTGCGACTCCTCCAACAAGTGGACAGAGTCAGGCGTAGATCTAGGCGTGAAAGGAGTCTATGAGGACGCCGGCGACCTTCCATTTCAGGAGAAGGATGCGTTTGCTGCGATTGAAGCCGGAATCGGCAAATTGTTGGAGGCCGGAAAACGTCCAGTGTCGTTGGGCGGGGATCATTCCATTACTTTTCCGATAGTGAAAGCTTTTGCCAAGAAGCATCCGGGGCTGACGATTTTTCATTTCGATGCGCACCCGGATTTGTATGACGAATTTGAGGGCAACAAGCTTTCGCATGCTTGCCCGTTTGCACGAATCATGGAAGCGGGATTGGCGAAGCGTCTGGTGCAGATCGGAATTCGCACCGCAACCAGGCACCAGCGAGACCAAGCGGCGCGGTTCGGAGTTGAGGTTGTTGAGATGAAGGCGCTGCCGGCAATCGACAAGTTGAAAGCCGACGGCCCCGTTTACATCACGTTCGACATGGACGTGCTCGATCCGGCATTCGCACCTGGAGTTTCGCATTGGGAACCGGGAGGAATGTCGGTCCGGGAAGCGATTGCACATCTGCACGGAATCAAAGGAGAGATTGTGGGCGCCGATCTCGTTGAATACAACCCGGTGCGGGATGCGCATGGGACTACTGCCATGGTCGCGGCGAAGATTTTGAAGGAGATCCTTGGGAAAATGGTTAGCAGCTAAGCCGATCAATGCAGGTATTCCCACCACAGAGAGCACGGAGGATCACAGAGAAAACCGATTTTCTGGAGTACAATCGGCGGTCATGAAAATCGGGATGTTGGGCTTTTTATGCTTCTTGCTAGCACTATCCGTGGCTTGCGGCGGTAGCGGAACAGCCTCTACTGGCGGCGGGGGTGGAGGGGGAGGCGGGGGCGGTACGACACAGCCCGACGCCACAGTAACGATCTCGGCGACGACCACCGGTCCATTCAGCGTGGCGATGTCGACCTCGTTCCAGCCTGCGGAGTGGGATTACCAGTTCTTCACTTTGAATCCGACCGCGACCACGACACTGGGGAACCTTGGTCCGAATCACGTACGATTACAGGGAATCTCGCAGGGAGTACCGCAGACCACCGCCAGCACATGGGACTTCAGCATTCTTGATGCGATCACCCAGCCGGTTCTGGGGGTCGGGGATCAGAGTCCCGAGTTCCAGATTGCAACCGGTCCGGCCTTCATGTATGACGCGAACCATAATTTCCTTGATCCGACGTATCAGCAGTTCGCAGCGTACACGCAGGACCTGGTGAGGTACTACAACGTTCCGGGAGGCTTCACGGCGGGGGACGGTCAGCATTCCTCGCCCAGCGGAACTCCGATCACCTGGTGGGGCATCTACAACGAACCGAACTTCAACAATCTGGACAGCACCCAGTACACGCAACTTTATAACGCGGTTGTACCCGCAATGCAGGCTGTTGACCCATCTCTCAAGTATGCGGCGGTAGAGTTAGGTGATTATCAGGGACTGGCCAATCAATTTATGCCAGCATTTGTGAACGGCGTAACCGCGCATGTCGACGTGATGGCCACGCACTTTTACTCCACCTGTCATCAAACCGATACTGACGCGACGTTGTTCGGCACCGTGCCCGGCTTCGTGTCGGAAGTTGGGGATATCTATGCTCAGCTCAATACGAATCCCGCACTGGCGGCGGTTCCCGTGTGGGTCACGGAAAACAACGTGAATGCGGATTTCGAAATCGCCAATGGAATGAGCATGTGCAGTCCGACGCAGAAATTTGTGACGGACGTGCGCGGCTCAAGTCCTTTCTTTGCGGCATGGCGTCCCTATGTGCTCTCGCAGCTAGGGCAGGCTGGCGTGCAGGCGCTGTATCACTGGGACTTTGGCGCGGACAAGCAATACGGCGAGGTCGACTACAACACTGATGCCATACAACTGAGTTACTGGGTCGACTATTGGCTTGGACGCAACTTTCCGCCTGCTGCAGGATCGCAGGTGCTGCAGCACACTTCCACAGACGAGGGAGAGTTGGAAACACTCGCGGTATTGAACACCGACAACAGCGTAATGGTCATGGTGGCGAACCACGCCGTCGATGTCAGCACAGACAACAACGGGCCGGGCGTTTCGAAAACTGTGGCGGTAGATGTGTCGGCGCTCGGGGCGTTTTCAAGTGCCAGCTTGCTGACGATCGACCTGAATACGAATGCGGCAAGCGGTCCAACAGCGAAAACCGTGACCGTTGCGCCGCAGATCAGCATGGATCTGAATGGCTATTCCGTAGGCTTTCTAACCTTGAAGCCGTAGATGGCCATCATTTACGCTGGCGCGTCGTTTGGTATCGAAGAGAAATCGGTTGCAGGATTGCAAAACCGCAAGCGGTGACCACATTAATCTCATGAGAAAACGCAATGTTCGGATCACAAAAGCCGGTGCGGTCGCGGCAGGCCTGGTCCTGCTATCAGCTCTGGGCTGTTCCAGCAAGCCCGCGCAAAACCCGCAGGCCGGTGGCGGCGGCATGCCGGTGAAGGTCATGGACGCGAAGGCCGTGCCGGTCAACGACACGTCCGAATACGTGGCTACTCTGAAGTCGCGCGATTCGGCGGTGATCATGCCGCAGGTCGAAGGACAGATCACGCAGATCTTCGTCCACTCCGGCAACCGAGTGGAGGGTGGCGCAGCGTTGATGGAAATCGATCCGCTCAAGCAGCAGGCTACGGTAAAGAGCCTCGAAAGCGCCCGGTCGGCACAGCGGGCGACACTCGCGTTGGCGAATCAACAATACCAGCGCGCCGAGGGATTGGCGGGTGCAGGGGTCGTTAGCAAGCAGGATCTGGATCAGGCCAAGGCGACGCTCGATGCGGCGCAGGCGCAAATGGACTCGCTGGACGCACAGGTGAAGGAGCAGGAAGTGCAACTTCACTACTACAAGGTGACAGCACCGCGTTCCGGCATCGTAGGAGACATTCCTGTAAGAGTGGGTGATCGCGTTACGACCACCACGCAGCTTACCACCGTAGACCAGCCCGGCAGCCTTGAGGCATATGTTTATGTTCCGGTCGAGCGTTCCTCACAACTAAAGATGGGTCTTCCTGTCCAGGTTGTGGACGACACAGGCAAAATTCTGACTGCCACCCGGGTCACCTTTATCTCTCCCCAGGTTGATAACACGACGCAAACAGTGCTCATCAAGGCGCGGATCGAAAATGGCAATGATGCACTGCGGCAGTCGCAGTTTATCCGCGCTAGGGTCGTATGGGGGACTCATCAAAGCCCCGAGGTCCCGATCCTGGCCGTGTCGAGATTGTCCGGCCAATACTTCGCCTTCGTCGCTGAGCCGCAGAACGGCGGATCGTACTTGGCCAAGCAAAGACCCATCACCGTTGGACAGACGGTCGGGAATGATCTTGAAGTGCGGGACGGTATCAAGCCCGGCGATAAAGTGATCGTTTCAGGAACGCAATTCCTGATGGATGGGATGCCGGTGATTCCGCAGAGTTAGAGTGAGCGACGAGCTAGCACGTTGCGAGTTCCGATCCGTAGATCACAAGAGGCTTTTGCAGAGGTTCGGCTAGGCGGTTAAGGATCTGACCTTTCATGTTCGTTGACTTCTTTATAAGACGTCCGGTATTTGCCACAGTTTGCGCCCTACTAATTGTTCTGGCTGGCGCAGCGGTGATTCCTTCGCTGCCGGTGGCAGCGTTCCCCAATCTCGCACCTCCCCAAGTCGGCGTATCCAGCTTCTATATCGGAGCAAGCGCCCAGACGGTGGAGAGCGCGGTCACGATTCCCCTGGAACAACAGATCAACGGCGCCGAGGGCATGAAGTACATCGCCTCGAGCAGCGGGAACGACGGCACGAGCCAGATCATCGTGACATTCGATCTGACCCGCGATCCGGATCTTGCAACGGTGGACATTCAGAATCGCGTGAATACCGCCCAAGGGCGGTTGCCTGGCGCGGTGAAGTCCGTTGGCATAACGACGCAGAAGATGTCGCAGAACTTCGTCTTCGGGGCAGCGGTCATCTCCGACAACAACAAATATTCGACGCTGTTTATGAGCAATTACCTGGACGTTTATGTGCGCGATGCGCTGAAACGAATTCCAGGTGTTGCGGATGTTCAGATCTTCGGCGAGCGGAAGTATTCGATGCGTCTTTGGCTCGACCCGGTGCGGCTCGCCGGCCGCGGATTGACGGCTCCCGACGTCGTCAATGCGCTCAGCGAACAGAACGTCGAAGTCGCTGCTGGACAGGTCGGCCAACAGCCTTCTATCCCCGGACAGAATTACCAGGTCAGTGTGCGAGCGGTTGGCCGCCTCAGCGAACCGGCGCAGTTTGACGACATCATCCTGAAAACAAATGGAGACGGAACGCTCGTACGTCTGAAAGACGTAGGACACGCCGAACTCGGAGCTGAGAACTACGCTTCCGACCTTCAATTCAACGGACAGGATGCAGTCGGCATTGCCGTGGAGCAGCTCTCCACCGCCAATGCGATCGACGTGGACCGGCGCGCCGTGGCGGAACTGGACCGGCTTTCGAAGAGCTTCCCGCCAGGAATGCATTACAAGCTGGCGTTCGATACGACTGATGCGGTGAGCGAGTCGATCCGGGACGTGCTTTTTACGGTAGGTCTTGCAATTTTCCTGGTCATCCTGGTGATTTTCGTTTTTCTGGGCGACTGGCGGACGACGATGATCCACTTCATCGCGACTCCAGTTTCGCTGATCGGCACCTTCGCATTCGTAAAGTTGCTGGGCTTCTCCATCAACACGCTGACGCTATTCGGGATCACACTGGCGACTGGCCTGGTAGTGGACGACGCCATTGTGGTGATTGAGAACATCGAACGTCATATTGCTGGCGGCGAACACGACTCACGCAAAGCGGCGAAAGCGGCTACCACCGAAATTGCGAGCGCCGTGATCGCGACTTCCCTGGTGTTGGTGGCGGTGTTTGTGCCGGTAGCATTCTTTCCCGGCACGACCGGCATCATGTTTCGCCAATTCGCGCTGACCATCGCTTTTTCGATTGCAATCTCCGCATTCAACGCCCTCACACTGGCTCCCTCACTGGCTGCGATCTTCCTGGCAGGACCGCATCGCGGAAAATGGTGGTGGCTGCGAAAGTTCGATGAGGGAGTCGCTCTGCTCACTCGCGGCTATCAGGGCCTGATCCATTTCCTTTTGGAATACAAATTGTCGATGGTGTTGCTGTTTTTTGCCGGGCTTGGACTGACCTACTTTGTCTTCACGCGGGTTCCGACTGGATTTGTACCGGATGAAGACCAGGGATACTTCATTATTGTCGTACAGGCGCCATCCGGGGCATCGCTCGAATATACAAAGAACATCACGATGCAGGTTCAGCACATCATTTCGCAGGTCCCCGAGGTGGAAGACACCTTCGCGGTCGAAGGCTTCAGCTTTGCCGGCGCAGCTGCGAATCAAGGATTAATGTTCGGGTCGCTGAAGCCGTATTCGCAAAGAAAGGGGATTGAGCACGGCGCGGCAGCGGTGTTGAACCGTCTCCGTCCTCGACTGTTCGGGATCTCGGGCGCGATTGTGTTTGCGACGCTCCCGCCGGCAGTGCAGGGATTGGGACAGTTCGGCGGATTTCAGTTCGAGGTGCAGGATCAAACTTCCCACAGGCTGGATGAGTTGGCCGCCGCCACGGGTGGCTTGATCCAACAAGCCGCACAACGGAAGGATCTGAGCCAACTTTACACACCATTTACCGCGAATGACCCTCAGTACCTGGTTACCATCGATCGCGAAAAGGCGAAGAGCTTGCACGTGCCGCTCTCTCAGATCACCGACACGCTTGGTGTCTACATGGGCTCGGCGTACGTGAATGATTTTGATTTCAACAACCGCTCCTACCGTGTGTACGTGCAGGCCGATAAACAATTCCGCGCGACGGCGCAGGACATGAAGCAGTTCTACGTGCGTTCCGATACCGGAGCCATGGTGCCACTGGAGAATCTAATCTCGATCTCCCAGACAACTACGCCGCAGGTGATCAGCCACTACAACCTGTTCCGGTCGGCGGAGATCGATGGATCTCCCGCGCCGGGATACAGCTCGGGCCAGGCGATTGCAGCGATGGAGCAACTGGCGTCGAAGATGCCTCAGGGGTTCACTTACAGCTGGACCGGACTGTCCCTCGAAGAACTTCAGGCTGGAGGAACGTCGTTGCTGCTGTTCGGCCTGGGGACGCTCGTGGTTTACCTGACGCTGTCCGCCCAATATGAGAGCTTTGTGTTGCCGTTCATCGTCCTGCTGGCCGTGCCCATGGCTCTCCTTGGCGCATTGTCAGGCCAGTGGCTCCGCGGTCTCCAGAACGATGTGTTTTGCCAGGTTGGATTGGTGATGCTGGTGGGTTTATCCAGCAAGAACGCGATTCTGATCGTGGAATTCGCCGAGCAACTGCGCGAACAAGGGCTCTCGCTGCTGGAAGCGGCGGTACAAGCAGCGACGATCCGGCTGCGGCCGATCCTGATGACCTCGATGGCGTTCATCCTCGGAGTTGTGCCGCTCGTCTTTGCAAGCGGAGCGGGAGAGAATGGCCGCCATTCGGTGGGCACCACCGTCTTCGGCGGGATGATCATGTCGACCGTGCTGAACTTGTTTTTTATCCCAGTGCTCTATCTGATTATCGAGGGATGGCGCGAGCACGGAAAAGCTCCCGAGCATCGATAAACAGATTCCTCGCGCTTTCGCGCTTTGGAAGGACAATGCTGAAGCTGATGGATTAGGCTGCGCTTGAGCTGCTCTTCCCGCGTTCGCCGCTTTCCAGCGCAGCTTGCTCCTGCTTCTTCTTTTTGCGGGCTTCACGGCGTCGCATTTTGGCCATCCAATCGCGCGAATACATCGTGCCCCGGCATTTGCGAGACCCGCAGTGGCAGGGGGCGGGCTCCTCGTCGTCGTAAAGATTGTAGTCCCAGACGAGTTCCTCTCCGGCGGCGATGTCGCGAATCGCGAATAACCAGACCCGGCCTTTGACTTCGTCCACTTCGCAATTGGGATCGCACGAATGGTTGAGATAGGCTCCGAGTCCGTGTCCGTCGATGACCGTCTTGCCGTCTTCCAGACCATATAAATAGGTGCGCGACACGCCGTCGTAGCGGCGGTCGGCCTCTTCCGGAGTGATGCGCTCGCCCGCATACTCAACCACGCGGGTTCCCTTGTTTATGGGCTTGGCGGTATATACGCCGACGGAATGGATGGGCGAAGGCCGAACGACTAAAGACATGACCTAATTTCGCATGCCGGAGCCGATTTTGTGAATGCGAAAAATGCGGATTTCGGACAATTGTGGACGCGTCGCTCCCGTCGTTCGACAGACTGGCCTGCTTGCAGGATCGTGTTACACTTCGCGGGCTGATTTTCTGATGCAAGGAGAGAGAGCAACTATGGGGATGAGGAGAAAGGTTGTTGCCTTTCAAATTTTGGCTGCTTTGGTGATGGGATTGGGAGCGGCAGCACAAGCCGCCAATACGAAACCCGTGAAACCGTCGATCGTGGAACAGGCGAAGGCCTATTGCACTTCGACCGGCGGTGTGGTCGAGTTGCGGAATGCGGTCTATGGAACCAACAACCCGCAGCAGGATTGGCTGTGGCTGACGGGCGAAGAATCATTCTGCCAATACACGCTCGCCGAAGACGGATCGCGTATCCATCTTTCGCTGCAAACCTTGTACTCTTCGAAGCCGACTCTCGCGGCACTGGCGTACTATGCGCAGGTTCCCTGGAACGGGCAAGGCAATGGAAATCCAGCCTCGTTTTACTGTACGCAATTGGGCGGCGCAGAAATCGGCGCGACTGACTTTAACGGCGGTGGCTGGGTCTTGCTGGGGAGCATCGACGAATCCCTTGAGGCTTGCGTCTTCCCCGACAACTCGACCATCGATTCGTGGGGATTGTTTTATCACTCCGACAGCATCGTGCGTGGCATTGATCTGTCGACTGTGTTGAAGTATCCGAATCCCTATGCCGCAAAGAAGTAGGAAACGTCTAGCTAAGCGAAACGCCGTTGCGAGAAGCAGCGGCGTTTCATTCTTTGGGGCGATCTCTCACGTAAGCGTTGTGATCAGGGAATCGAGCTTGCTGAGCAACGCTTGATTGCCCTGTCGAGGATAGTGATCAAGCGCCTCCCGATAGTGCGGCAGATTGAATAGAAAAGACTCGACGCGTTCCTTATTCAACTCCTCCCAGTAGCTTCCGTAGCCGGACTTTTGCAGCCAGTAGGCGTTGAATGCCTGCTCGAATTGGTGGGCGACAGGTATCGCCAGGTACGGCTTGCCCAGATGCAAAGACTCGGTCACTAAAGAGAACCCTGAATTCGCAATGACTGCGCGAGCACTGACGAGGTCTTTGAAGAATCCCTCGAGCGATGGCTTCTTGAAAGTGACAGTCCCCTCGACGCCCTCGCGGCCGAAACCATAGGCGATAAACGGACACCGAATTGAGGTCAGCAGTCTGGCAAGCTCTGGCGCGGGAGAAGTGACGTAAACCAGAACATGATTTCCCTCTGTCGGTTTTGCTTCGAGAATCTCGCGGCGCAGCAGCGGCGGAAACAAGAACGTATTCCGCTTCCGAATGGCCGCCGTGAAGAATGAAATCACAAGATAGGCATCGGCCCTAGGCGTCATCAGCTTGGTCACAAGTTTCGCAGCTGCGGCATCGCGGCGATACTCCTTCGGATACGTGACCGCTACGTTAGTCAGGCAATGCTGGTTGTCGATCGATATGACAGGCAGATCGCGGTGATGTCCGATCTGGCAGGTAAGCGGTTCGAAGTCGGTGATAACCAGATCGATTTTCTTGTCGTCCATCAGGTCGCCAAGGCGCGTGAGGCTCTTGCGGGCTTGCGGAATCGTGACCAGGTTCTTGGCGATGGTTCGTTTGTAGCGAACGCGATTGTTCACGTAGGCGAAACGAAATCCGAAGATCTCGGTGACGTCAAAGTCGTTCTTCAGGTTTTGCAGTCCGCGGTCGAAGGATGCAACGTGCAGCTTGTGACCTTGTGCAGCAAGGTGGGTGAGGACTTCTTTGGCGCGCGTGGAGTGTCCGGCGCCTTCTCCGTTGACTCCGTAGAGTATGTTTGCCATGGAAAGAGCGAGTATAGCGCGCCGGGCTAAAGCCCCCTGATCATTCGGGCTCTTACGCGGCCCTGAAGGGCCGCTCTTCCACGATTCACCCAAGGGCTTGGGTGAGAACCGTCGGGTCTCGAGGGGACATCGGTGATGTTCTCTACTGTTGCGGCTGCGAAACTGGTAGCGCCACGGTATCAATCGTAGCCGGGTCGTCGCGCAGCTTGATGTAGAGCGTCTTTCCCTTTGGCGGCGGGATCACCAGGGCGTCTTCCACGAACCCCTCAGGAACGCTCACCGAGTTCACGAAATCGGCATCGGCGCTGACAGAATCAAGCAGGAACAGCTTGTCGCCGCTCAAAGTGCATTGCTTTTCGGGAGGTGTGCAGCGAACGGCTGTGAGCGTGGGAACCCGAACCAGGTTTACGAGCGATTGCCAGTCGCCGGTGACTCCATCTCCACTGACAGGACGGAACTTCAGCGGACCAAACGCCGAGGGGCCGAGCAACTTCATCGGATCAAGCGCCGCCAGCACAGTCTTCGAGTCCTGCATCGTGAGATTTCCATCTTTGAAACTCAGCAGAACCTTGAACGACTCATCAGCCGTTGAAACCTCGATCTTCTCGGCTGCAGGAAAGGTTTCGGGAACCTGCGTTTTCAGGAAGAAGTTCAATCTTCCTTCCTGGGGAAGTTCGTCCTGACTTCCAAGGCGAACCGCCGCTGGCGCGGACGGATCGAGTTGTATGCTCTTGGTCAGTAGATTGACCGCAGGCCGCTGGGCTTCCACGAGCGACAAGAGATCGAGAACGCGTCCGTCTTTCAATGTGGCGTGGATCGTCATCGCATCATTCGGATGCAGCTTGGTACGGACCGCCGCATCCGATGCCGTCAACCTGAGTTCATCCTGCTGGTTGGCGCGCGTGAGGGAGTCAGGCTTGAACCGGATTCCGTTGACGTCAAGGCTCTCGACCTGATCCAGACGTGTTCCTTTGAGGACTCCATCCACATCTCCCGCGTGGATGCCGAAGCTATCGAGGCGGCCCGCTTCGGCGTAAGTGTGTAACGGAACTTCGTCAGGCTCTCGCAGGCCGAACTTCTTGATCAGCATTACGACAGATCCGGCGCTTGCCTTCTGAAGCGGAACCTTCACTTCCAACTCGTCGGGCTTCGAACTTTTCCATTCGGTGGGGACGGCTCTTCCCTGCTCGTCCTTGAACGTGACTTCACTGACGCAGCACGCGTCGGGCGATTGCAGATGCAGCGTGTCTTCGCGGCCGACAATCAAAGCGCTGGCGTCTTTGGAAGCAACGATCCATTGTGCCGGACGCGACGTCCGCAGCCGGTAGTGCGGGCCGTCGAATGTGCGGAAGCCCCAGTATCCACGGATGCTTCCCGCCAGGTCGGGATCGAGGTTCGCCGACTCGAGAGCCTTGGTCTCAACCACGAAACCGCCGCGCATGGGATCCGGTTCGGCCGGAAGATCGATGCCGGGACCCTGCTTGGCATCGAGGTGCAGGACGAAGTGATGGGCAAGGTCGGTCGCGAAGACCAAGGGGGCGCTATCCGCCTGCAGCACCAGCGTTGGCTTTCCGGCGCAAAAGACCTGGTTCTGGTCCAGCGAACGCAACGGGGGCGGCGGCGCAGTGTGAACGGGAGGAAGTCCGATCACGATCACCGACTTGGGATTGCGGAAAGATGGCGGGTTGTTCAGGCGAAGGTTGAGATCGTTGTCTTTCGGCAGCGCAAGCGCCGGAATGTACTGATACTGCGCCGTATGCGCGGTGCTCAGGATGCGCGCCACGTCGACGACCGCTCCGATGTACGGACTGTAATATCCACCGCGGGCGGTCGGTGTGGCGCTGATCTGCGCGAGCAGATCTGAAGACGCGCCGGAGGTTAACGACGCGACCATGGTCTGGCTGTGCGCATCATCGAGAACCAATTGATCTGTGTTCTGGGTCAGGCAAGGAACTTGCTGGGCGCTGGGTTTGTCGAAGCACTGCTGGTCGACTTTGATGTTGAGACTGCGCGCCAGAAGAGTGGTATGAATCTTGGCTTGCTCCGGATCGGCGATGTAAGTTTCGCGGACTGCTTCGAGATACTTTTCCAGGCGCTGTCGGTCGAGGCTGGCTTGTTGTAGATCCTGTGCCGCGCGCACAAACGCGCCCGGCTTGCCGCGGACTGCAGTGCGCAGAGTGCTAAACGCCCCGCCGGTCTCCGGAGCCAGGAAAACCAGCGCCTCTTCGGCTTCCTCCGGCACAACAACAAAAATGCCTTCATCGTGAACCGGCTTATTCCACGTCTCAATGCGGGTAAACCAGGATTCCGGCGGCGGATTCGTCGCTCCTCGAAGGAACGCAACCACCATCAGGTACTTCACTGACTGGCTGTCCGGCAGATCGGGATGGATCCAGAGACGGTCTCCCGCCTGCAGATTGGGAACCTCCGCGATCGGCAGTGTCTTGCCGGCGCGTTGGACACGAACCTGTATCTTCGGGCCGATCAGGTCAAACGCAGAGTTGTCCGCGTAAATCGGAGCAGCTAGAAAAACCACTGAGGCGATGAATAAGAACGCAGCGGCAACACCGCGACGAAACTGAAATATGAGACCGGTAAGACGCACTACTCCCTCTCCAGCAATGAATACGGATGTGAATCGGCTGTCTGGCTATTTTAACTGATCGGGTTCGCAGTTCGGATCAGAAGATAGGTTGTAAGTCCCTGGCGATCTTGCGCCCTAAGCGCGCCGTCCAAGTCAATTTTTTAGGGGAAGTTGCAGATATTCTTTCGCGTTTCGATAGGAAATGTCCTCAACGATGCGGCTCAAGAGTTGTTCGTCGTTGGGCAACTCGCCGCGGACGACATCTTGTCCGAGAATGTCACAAAGAACGCGGCGGAAGTACTCGTGCCGCGGGTAGGACATGAACGACCTAGAATCGGTGACCATGCCGATGAAGCGCGAAAGCAGTCCAACATTTGAAAGCGCGTTGATCTGGGCGGTGATCCCTTCCTTTTGGTCGAGAAACCACCACGCGCTGCCGTATTGAATCTTGCCGGCAATCTCTTCGCTCTGAAAACACCCGATGAGCGTGGCGAAAGAAAAAGTGTCGGCCGGATTGTTGTTGTACAGGATCATCCGCGGCAGAGCGCTCTCGCGGGCAAGCAGATCGAGGTAAGCCGCCAAGGGCCGAATTTGCTCGAAATCGCCCACCGTGTCGTATCCGGTATCAGGTCCCACGCGCTGGCGGGCCGCGGAATTCACGTTGCGCAGAGCACCGAGATGTAGTTGCTTGGTCCAGCCCTTCTCGGCGTCGAGGCGTCCGAAGAACAACATCATGAAAGAGGCGAATTGCGTGCGCTCGTCTTCGGAGATCGCGCTTCCAGCGAGAGCCTTCAAGAAAAGTCCGGCCGCGACGCTGTCGGGGCACTGCGTGGCGAAGCAGTGATTGAGCCCGTGGTCGGAGAGACGACATCCGAGTGAGTGGAAGTAATCATGCCGCTTGCGAAGAGCGTCGAGGAGGCTGGCCAAGTCTCGAATCTCAACGTTAGCAGCATTCGCGAGCGTATCGAGCCACGGCTTAAAGTCTGGAAAGCCGATCGTTAGAGCCTTATCGGGCCGGAAGGCAGGAAAGACATGAGAAGCGATTCCTGCCTGCGCGATCTTCTGATGCGGCGTCAGATCTTCAGACGGATCGTCCGTCGTGCAGACCACCTCCACCCGAAATTTCTTGAGAATTTCCTGAGCCGTCAGATCTTTCAAGATCGCGTTGGCACGTTCCCAGACCGAAGGGGCAGACTTCTCATCCAGCAAATCATGGATGCCGAAGTATCGCTGGAGTTCGAGATGCGTCCAGTGATAAAGCGGATTCCGTAACGTGTACGGCACGGTTCTCGCCCAAGCCAGAAATTTTTCGTACGGGCTCGCATCGCCTGTGATGTATCTTTCGGGGACGCCATTGGCGCGCATGGCCCGCCACTTATAGTGATCCCCTTCGAGCCAGATTTCGAAAAGATTGGTGAAGCGCCGGTTCTCGGCAAGGTCGTTCGGCGGGAGATGGCAGTGGTAGTCGAAAATCGGCTGAGCCGCGGCATGTTCGTGATAAAGGCGGCGGGCAACGTCAGTCGAAAGCAGAAAATTTTCATCCAGAAAAGATGGCATGCCGCCTCGTGGCCTCGAGAATGAGCTCGTTGTCGGCACGAATATATCAGTTTCACTGCTCTTGACGGGAACGCCCTCCAGCATTTCTAGTGACGTACGACACCGGATCCACTCAATCGGTTGAGCACGCATCCTTCAATCTCGAATCAGCATCCTTCGACCCTCCCCGCTGCTACGGACGGGCGTGTTCGCTGGCTGGTTTGCGGACTGCTGTTTTTCGCGGCCACCGTCAACTACATGGACCGCCAGGTCATTGGCCTTCTGAAACCCACGCTACAGGCCCAGTTCGGATGGACCGAGGTTGGCTACAGCAACATTGTTCTTGCATTTCAGCTCGCCTATGGAGCGAGCCTGCTCTTCATCGGAAAACTGATTGACCGCCTCGGCACGCGGATTGGATTCACGCTCGCGGTGTTGTTCTGGAGCCTTTCTGCGATGGCTCATGCGGCTGCCGGTTCGGTGCTTCAATTTGCCGCCGCACGATTCAGCCTCGGAGTCGGCGAGGCCGGAAGTTTCCCCGCATCGATCAAGGCTGTGGCGGAGTGGTTTCCGAAAAAAGAGCGGGCGCTCGCGACCGGCCTGTTTAATTCCGGAAGTAATATCGGTGCAATCGTGACTCCGCTCCTAGTTCCGTGGCTGACGCACCGCTTCGGATGGCGGATGGCCTTCATCGGAACCGGAGCGTTGGGCACCGTCTGGATCCTGGCATGGCTGGCTTTCTATCGCCGACCGGAAGAGAGCACACTACTCTCGGCGCAAGAGTTGGCCTACATTCGCAATGATCCGGAGAGCGCAGCACCGGCGCCAGTACCATGGCCCGTCATGTTGAGATCGAGACAGGCCTGGGCCGTCGCGGTGGGGAAGTTTTTTACCGATCCAATCTGGTGGGTTTATCTCTTCTGGATGCCCGACTTCCTGAACCGGAATCTCAAGCTCGATCTCAGTGGCATGGCGTTGCCGCTATTCGTGATCTACACCGGCGCCTGCATCGGCAGTGTGGGCGGAGGATGGCTGTCTTCCTCGCTGCTCAAGAAAGGCTGGCCGGTGAACCGAAGCCGAAAAACTGCGATGCTAGTTTGCGCGTTGGCGGTGCTACCCATCATGCTGGCTGCCCGGACCACGAATGCCTGGTTCGCCGTGCTGCTGGTGGCTCTAGCCGCCGGAGCGCATCAAGGATGGTCGGCCAACATCTACACCCTCGCTTCTGACATGTTCCCGCGCGGCGCAGTCGCTTCGGTTGTCGGCTTCGGAACCCTGCTTGGATCCATTGGAGGCATGATCATGTCGTACGGCGTGGGGGACATTCTGCAGCGCACAGGATCGTATATTCCCATCTTCATCGTGGCGGGATCGGCGTATCTGGTCGCACTACTGTTCGTCCAATTGCTCGCGCCCGAGTTGCAAAAGGCGGAACTCTAACTCATGCACGCGTGGCGGGCGAAAACATCACAGGAACGATGCCGTCGATTAAATCCGCAATGACGACAAGGACAAGGCCGATTCCGTCGTTGCGCTGGTGGATTGGCGGATTGCTGTTCGCTTCGACGGTCATCAACTACATCGACCGGCAAACCCTTTCTCTTCTGGCTCCCTACCTGAAGGTTCAATATCACTGGACGAATTCCGATTACGCGAACCTGGCAATCGCTTTTCGCGTGGCTTACACGATTGGCCAGAGCGTCTTCGGGCGTTTGATGGATCGCGTGGGAACTCGGCGTGGGCTGACATGGACGGTCATCTGGTACTCGCTCATATCAATGTCGACCTCCCTGGCGCGTGGCTTCTATAGTTTCGCGACCTTTCGCTTTCTGCTGGGAACGGGTGAATCAGCCAATTGGCCGGCTGCCACAAAAGCCGTATCAGAGTGGTTTCCCACACGGGAGCGTGCTTTGGCGACGGCCCTTTTTGACAGCGGTTCATCGATTGGGGGCGCGGTCGCTCCCTTTCTGGTGTTGTGGATCTATTTCCGATGGGGATGGCGGCCGGCGTTTGCCGTGCCGGGAATTCTGGGATTCCTGTGGCTTATCGCGTGGCGCTGGCTGTATTACTCGCCGGAGGCGCATCCCCGAATTTCGGAGACAGAACAGGCGATGATCGTCGCCGATCGGGAAGAATCCCGTGCGCGTGGAAGAAATAACTTGTGGGGGGATTTACTGAAGCTGCCTCAGACGTGGGGAACGATCATCGCGAAAGCTTTTCCGGATCCTGTGTTCTTCTTCATCACCGAGTGGTTTCCGATTTACCTGGTCGCGAAGGGAATCGATCTGCGCGGCGGGCTGATCGCGGTCTGGATTCCTTTTGTTGCCGCCGATGTGGGAGCGTTCATCGCCGGCGGAATTTCAGGATGGCTTGTTCGCCGTGGCAAGTCGCTCGGTTTCGCGCGCAAGGTGCCAATCGTCTACGGTGGAATCGGAATGCTGTTTATCATCCCCACGATTTTCACCACGAACCTGTATGTCATCACTTTCTTGTTCGCGTTCGTAACCCTGACCTATGCGGGATTTACAACAATGGCGAACGTCTTGCCGGCCGATCTGTTCAACAGCGAGTCGGTTGCATCGGTCAGCGGGTTGACTGGGACCGGAACTGGCCTAGGTACCATCATCGCGTTCAAACTGATCGGGTATCTGACCGATGCGCGACATGCCGCCGGCACGCATGCCTTCGACCCCATCATCATCGCTGCGGGCATTGTTCCATTCGTGGGAATGATCCTGGTTCTCTTTCTGGTGAGGAACAACAAGGCGACCGAGCAAGGGCTGGTGCGCCGAATCTGACGTTTGGATACACTCTTTGGTTCGGACTAAGAGGAGCTAGCCCTTGAAGATTACGGACGCCAAGGTATTCGTCTGCTGTCCGGGAAGAAACTTCGTCACGCTGAAGATCTATACCGACAAAGGCGTCTACGGATTGGGCGACGCCACGCTCAATGGACGCGAACTGGCAGTCGCATCGTACTTGACCGATCATCTGATTCCCTGCCTCATCGGGCGCGATCCTTCGCAGACGGAAGACATTTGGCAATATCTCTATCGTGGGGCCTACTGGCGTCGTGGTCCGGTTACGATGACGGCGATTGCAGCCGTGGATATGGCCTTGTGGGACATCAAAGGCAAGGCGCTGAATACTCCGGTGTACAACCTGCTCGGTGGTATCAGCCGAACCGGCGTGCTGGTATATGGGCACGCGAACGGCCGCGACATTGAACAAACCGCAGATGAGGTTGCGAAGTACAAAGAAGCCGGATACCTGGCGATCCGCGCCCAGTCGGGAATTCCAGGATTGCCTTCAACCTACGGAGTCGCCAAAGACAAGCTCTTCTACGAGCCTGCCGAAAAAGGCCTGCCTCCGGAAAATTCATGGTCGACTGAAAAATACTTGATGCACGTGCCGAAGTTGTTCGAGGCCTTGCGGCTCAAGTTCGGCGACGACCTGCATCTGCTACATGACGTGCATCACCGGTTGGCGCCGATCGAAGCGGCGCGCCTGGGTAAAAGTCTCGAACCATATCATCTCTTCTGGCTGGAAGACGCTGTCGCGGCCGAACTGCAGGAAGGTTTTCGCCTGATCCGAAAGCACACGACGACTCCGCTCGCGGTCGGTGAGGTGTTCAACGCCGTTTGGGATGCGCACATTCTCATCACGGAACAACTCATCGACTATTTGCGTATGACCGTAGTTCACAGCGGCGGCATCACGCATATGAAGAAGATCGCCGCCTTCGCTGATATCTATCATGTGCGGACCGGTTGCCATGGCGCGACGGATCTCTCTCCAGTGGCAATGGCAGCAGCGCTCAATTTCGATATTTCGATCAACAACTTCGGGATTCAGGAATACATGCGCCATACAGCCGAAACCGACGAGGTATTCCCGCACGCCTATTCCTTCAAAGCCGGATACCTGCATCCGGGCGATAAACCGGGGCTCGGGGTTGACTACGACGAAAGGCTCGGCGCGAAGTATCCATACGAGCGCGCGTATCTGCCCGTGAATCGGAAACTAGATGGAACAATGTTTAATTGGTAATGAAATCAATTCACTTCATAGAGGAATCATGGGATACAAGCCACTGGATCTGGATGGAAAAGTTGCTGTTGTTGTCGGCGGAAGTTCAGGAATCGGGAGAACGCTGGCACTTGGCCTTGCGCAGGGCGGAGCCGATGTTGTCTCAAGCGCGAGACGAGGGGAACTGGTGAACTCTCTCGCGGACGAAATCGAGGGTCTGGGCAAAAGAACTCTTCGCGTTACATGTGATGTCGCCGATCGCGGATCGCTTGAGAATCTGCTGGCGGCCTGCATTGAGAAATTCGGAAAAGTGGACATCCTCCTCAACGCAGCAGGGATCACAAAACGAGCTCCGACACTCGATTATCCCGAGGCCGACTGGAATCGCATTCTCGAAACGAATCTGAACGGAGCGCTACGGACCTGCCAGGTTTTCGGACGCCACATGATCGAGAGGAAATACGGGCGCATCATCAGCATCGCGTCGATGGGATCATTTCTTGGCCTATACGAAGTTGCCGCTTACAGCGCAAGCAAGTCAGCCCTGGCATCACTTACGAAGTCCCTCGCGATCGAATGGGCAAAATACAACATCTGTGTGAATGCGATTGCACCGGGATATTTCCGTACTCCCATGAACTCGAAATTGCTGGATGGCACCGGCCGCGGAAATGAAATTTTAATGCGCACGCCGATGAAGCGGTTCGGGCAGTTGGAGGAACTGATTGGCGCAACAGTGTTCCTTGCCTCCGATGCAGCAAGTTTTGTGACCGGAACAATTCTGCCTGTCGACGGCGGAGTTTTGGCTAGCGCCGTAAACCAGTAAGAAAGGACGCTTTTCCGCCGTGCATGATAGAGAGACGTAGAGGCTACGTCTCATGACTTCTTTCTTGCCGTCGCTACCGCACTTACCAATTCCTTCGCTGCGGCCGTGATCTTCTCCCGATTGCCTTCGCGGAGCGCTTGCGCATCGACCAAGTCCGCTCCTACGCCAAGTGCATAAGCGCCGGCCGCGATGAACTCGGCGGCGTTAGCCGCATTCACGCCGCCAGTCGGGATCAGGTTTGCCTTAGGAAATGGCGCTCTTAGCGACTTCAGATATTTCGGCCCTCCGACATTTCCGCAGGGAAAGATCTTCACCAGCACGCATCCCTGATCCTGGGCATTCATTAACTCTGTAGGCGTTAGTGCGCCAGGGATTGCCAGCTTCCCGTTTGCCCTTGCTACGGCAAGCACCGAGAGGGCGAGACCCGGACTGACAAGAAATTGCGCGCCAGCGCGAATGCAAGATTCGGCCTGCTCCGCGTTGGTCACGGTGCCGGCTCCGATCAGAACGTCACTCCCGTGCTTCTGCGCGACCTCGCGAATCACAGTCACCGCGTTCGGGACGGTCATTGTGACCTCGACAACTGGAATTCCTCCCTCGCAGATCGCTTCGACCGCAAGGTTCGCTTCTTCGACCGACGACGCGCGAATGACAGGAATGATTCCGACGTCGCCCACCTTTCGGACGATGTCTTCGAGCTTGAGTTCGGCAACAGCAGGCATAATCTTCCCTCTCGATTCAGCGTTCAATTCTAGCGGTTCGCGCAGTCATTGCTTGCAGGACTTCCGCCATCGTCGCCATCGTAGTATCCCCAGGAGTTGTCATGGCAAGAGCTCCGTGCGCGGCGCCGCACTCCACGGACCACTGCGCATCCTTGCCTGACAGAAGACCATAGATGAGTCCTGAAGCAAAAGAGTCTCCTCCGCCGACGCGATCATAGATTTCGAGGTCCTGTCGAACTGGAGCTTCGAAGAAGTTGCCGTCGCAATAACAGAGAGCGCCCCAATCATTCCTGCTAGCAGTTTTCGCGTGGCGAAGGGTTGTAGCGATCACCGACATCGACGGATATTCCTTCACGACGGACTCGATCATCTTCTTGAAGCCGCTGGGATCAAGTTTGGAATGATGCTCATCCAGGCCAGCCACCGAGAAACCAAGTGCGGCGGTGAAGTCTTCTTCGTTGCCCAGCATGACATCCACATAGGGAGCAAGCTGGCGGTTCACTTCCTGGGCTTTGGCCTTGCCGCCGATTGATTTCCACAGTGAGGCACGATAGTTGAGATCGTACGAAATGATCGTTCCGGACTGCTTGGCGGCTTGCATGGCTTCCTGCGCGACAAGCGGAGTTGTCTCGGAAAGAGCGCAGAAAATCCCTCCGGTATGGAACCAGCGGGCGCCGTCTTTTGCGAAAATCTGCCCCCAATCAATTTCGCCCGGTTTGAGTTGCGAGGCAGCGGTGTGTCCGCGATCAGAACACCCGACAGCTGCGCGGAGACCAAATCCACGCTCGGTGAAATTCAATCCGTTGCGCACGGTTCGTCCAACACCGTCGTATGGAACCCAACGCACATATTTCTGCGCCACGCCCCCTTGCAGCATGAAGTCCTCGACCAGGCGTCCAACTGGATTGTCGGCTAGTGCTGTAACGATCGCCGTCTCCATACCAAAGCATCGCCGTAGGCCACGCGCTACGTTGTACTCCCCGCCGCCTTCCCAGGCGCGGAAATAGCGGGCAGTGGAAATTCGCTCGTCGCCGGGATCGAGCCGCAACATGACCTCCCCGAGGCTCACCAGGTCCCAAAGACAATTTTGTTTCGGTTTGATTGTCAGCTTCGCCATGCATCCGCCAAAATGATGTCCGCCGCAGCGGTGGATCTTCGGAAACGCAGTGATTCTAAATGATCTTTCCCGAGTTACTTGGCGAAATTCCAGGCGTAATTCTCATTCCGTGAGATGGGATCAAAACGCAACTCAACCTCCGGTGGGTGAAAACTCTCACGCGGCCTTTGAAATTTTCATTCTTCTCAGCTGTTTTCCCGGCTTGAATCGAACTCGCCGTTCTGCTAAAAAGCTACTTATAGACACTTCCTCTTCGCTCTGAGTTCTTGGGGATCAAAAACTGAGGCAACCGCCTCTTCAGCCGCCCGTCTCTAACGACGGACACTTCTATCGGCGTCGAGAGTCAGCTCCTCGAAGAGTTCCTCTGACGTAAGACTTGGGCCCCTAACCAAGTTCCCGGAGTTCCGATGCGGTGCAGTATCAGCACGGCGATAAGCCGCAGATCTTTCTCTCGCGGCGCTGTGTCCACATCAAGTTCGCCGCAAGGCGGTGTCCAGCTTCGTCCTGTTCCCGTCAAAACCAATTCCCAATAACTCTCCGCCGGAGGAAGACATGGCGACACATCTCGTTCAGATTGAGAATGACTCGGAGATCAAAGAGCGCCTCGAAGCAGAGCGCGCGCGATTACGCAAGATTGCCGGACTCGACAGCCCCCAGCACTTTCATCGCCCCGTGGAGCGCGCGTTCACGGCGGAACAGCGGCCTCACACCACGATCTTGTTCGGCGGCTTCACGTGGAAGCACGAAGACTTGATCCGCGCCGTGTTCCAGGGCTGCGGCTACCGCTGCGAAAAGCTGCCGGTCCCGGATGTGCCTGCCTTCCAGACCGGCAAGGAGTTCGGCAACAACGGCCAGTGCAATCCAACGTACTTCACGGTCGGAAATCTCGTGCAGTATCTCCAGTTTCTCGAGAAGGAAGGCGTGCCGCGCCAGCAGATTCTCGACAACTACGTCTTCTTCACCGCTGGATCTTGCGGGCCCTGTCGGTTCGGTATGTATGAGGCGGAATATCGCTTCGCGCTCAAGAACGCTGGCTTCGACGGATTCCGCGTGCTGCTGTTCAAGGACAGCGATGGAATCAAAGCCGCCTCCGGAGAACCAGGGCTGAAGTTCACCATCGACTTCGGCTTCGGCATGTTGAACGCCATGCACATGGGCGACGTCATCAACGATCTGATTTATCAGATCCGGCCGTACGAGGCGACAAAGGGCGAAACCGATCGCGTTTTCCGCGAAATGGTCGACGACCTTTGCGGCGATTTGAAAAACCGTAAGTCATTCGAGATCGAAGAACGCGCTCCGAATTGGGCCAAGCCAAAATTCAAGAGCAACAAGATTCTTCGCAACACGTTCAACGTGTTCGGCAAGTGGCACGAGCATATGTGGGGCAAAGACTACCTGAATGCCTTGCACGCCGCCCGCGAGAAGATGGACTCAATCGAAGTCGATCGCACGCGCGTCAAACCGCTGGTCAAGATCACGGGCGAGTTCTGGGCGCAGATCACCGAAGGCGACGGCAACTTCCACATGTTTGATTTCCTGGAGCGTGAAGGCGCGCAGGTGCTGGTCGAGCCGATTGCCACCTGGGTCGCCTACCTGATGTATCAGGCAAAAGCACACGCCAAGGCAAAGTGGCCGGTGAATCGTCCGCATCGTACCCCGGAGTGGTACGAAGTAAAGAAGCAATTCGCCAACTATATCGGCCTCCGCAAGAAACTTTGGGGAATCGGCGCGGGCGAACGCATGTGGGGATTCTTCTACCACCGTACGGCCAAGAATCTCGGCGGGATCACCCATCATCTCGCGCCACAAACGGAATTGGCAGACCTCGCGAACCCCTTCTACAACCAGTTCGCGCGCGGCGGCGAAGGTCACCTGGAAGTCGGCAAGAACGTGTACTACACCGTGCACAAACTCTGCCACATGGTGCTCGCGCTCAAACCGTTTGGATGCATGCCGTCCTCGCAGTCGGACGGAGTCCAGTCCGCAGTCATCAACAAGTTCAAAGACATGATCTTTCTGCCGATCGAAACCTCCGGCGAAGGCGAGGTCAACGCCCATAGCCGCGTGCAGATGGCGCTCGGCGAAGCCAAGGTCAAAGCCAAGACCGAATTTGAAGAATGTCTGAAATCTACCGGAAAAACGATGCCTCAGATTCGGGAGTATATCGACGAGCATCCCGAATTAAAGCGTCCGTTCTATCAGGTCCCGCACCGCGAGGGCGTGGCCGGCACGGCGGCCCAATTCATTCTGCATGTCAGCGATCGTATCGACAAAGACACGGGATTCTGGAAACGGTCTCGCGTGCGCGTCGAACCGGTTCCGGCGATGTCGGGCGACTAACGCCATCACGCCGAATCTTTCAGGCTTCGTGATAGCTGCGGGGCCTGGACATCTCTCATCGTTTCTTCCAGCTTTGGAGTCAGGACGAATGCACGATCATAAGGGCCCAAACTTAATCCAGATCGCTCCTCTTCCGGTGAGTCAGCAGATTCAGCACGCTCACAAGCCGCACGATCACAAGACGCAGTTCATGGTCGGACTCGACGTCGGTTCGACCACAGTGAAAGCCGTGGTCGTCGACGCCGCGAGCGACCGCGTGCTATGGCAGGACTACCAGCGTCACGAAACGAAGCAACCGGAAAAAACGCTGGAGTTTCTGAAGAGGATAGAGTCCGAAGTTGGCATCAGCCGCAACAACACGCGGATGTTCCTTACCGGCTCTGGCGGAACCGCAATCGCGGAACAGATTGGCGCGAAATTTGTACAGGAAGTAACAGCGGTTTCGCTGGCGGTTGAGAAGCTGCACCCCGAAGTGTATTCGGTGATCGAACTCGGGGGGCAGGACGCCAAGATCATCGTCTTTAAAGACGACGACGAAACGGGGCGCAAGAAGAAGATTCCTTCGATGAATGACAAGTGCGCCGGCGGGACTGGCGCCGTCATTGACAAAATCAACGCCAAGCTGAAGATTCCCGTGGAACTGCTGGCACAGCAGAAGTATCACGGGATCAAACTACATAAGGTTGCCGGCAAGTGCGGAGTGTTTGCTGAAACTGACATCAATAGCCTGCAGAAGGTTGGAACGCCGCCAGACGAGTTGATGGCGTCGCTGTTCGAAGCAATCATTCTGCAAAATCTCAGCGTTCTCACTCGCGGCCATACTCTGCGTCCACATGTGTTGCTGCTGGGTGGACCGAACAGTTTCATCCGCGGCATGCGCGAAGCCTGGCAAGCGAACATTCCGCGCATGTGGCAGGAGCGCAAGGTCCAGATTCCCGACGGTGCTAAGCCCGAGGATCTGATCAAAGTCCCGCAGAACGCGCAATATTTTGCCGCGCTGGGCGCCATCGAGTTCGGACGCAGCGAAGACGACTGCATCGGCTGTTACGCGGGTTACGAGCGTCTCGTCCACTACATCGACTACGGGCGCCAGGAAGAGAAGGCCAAGTCCGGTGGCAAGGGCCTGGTCGAGAAGCCCGAAGAGTTCGACGTATTCAAAGACGCCTACAAGCGGAAGAAGTTTGCGCCCGCCGTATTCCAGAGCGGCACCACGGTCGGCGGCTTCATCGGCATCGACGGCGGATCGACTTCGACCAAGGCCGTGCTGCTGGATGAGAACGGCGACATTCTGTGCAAGTCGTATCAGCTCTCGAACGGCAATCCGATCCAGGACACGATCGACATGTTCGAGAATCTGCGCGGTCAGGTCGAAAGTCAGAATGCCAAGCTGGAAGTGCTGGGCGTCGCGACAACTGGCTACGCGAAAGACATTCTGAAAGACGTTCTCCACGCGGACGTGGCGCTCGTCGAAACCGTCGCGCATACCGAATCGGCGCTGAAATTCTACGAAGATCCGCACGTGATCGTCGACGTCGGCGGCCAGGACATCAAGATCATCATCCTGCACAACGGCCGCGTAAAAGATTTCAAGCTGAATACCCAATGCTCGGCCGGCAATGGATACTTCCTGCAGTCGACCGCCGAAGGTTTCGGGCTCAGCGTGAATCAGTACGCGGATCTGGCTTTCTCGGCACAGGCGATGCCCGTCTTCGGATACGGCTGCGCCGTCTTCATGCAGTCCGACATCGTGAACTTCCAACGCCAGGGTTGGAGGGCGGAAGAGATCCTCGCCGGACTAGCGGCCGTACTGCCGAAGAACGTATTTCTATACGTCGCCAGCATTCCAAATCTTGCCGCGCTGGGAACTCGTTTTGTGCTGCAAGGCGGCACGCAGAATAATCTCGCGGTCGTAAAGGCCGAAGTGGACTTCATTCGAAACAGTTTCCGCGCTGCCGGCAAGCAGCCGGAAATTATCGTCCACGAGCATTGCGGAGAATCCGGCGCCATCGGTGCGGCACAGGAATCATTGCGCCTCTGGCGGAACGGGCAGACAACGACATTTGTGGGCCTCGATGCGGTGCGCAAGATCGAATACCGCAGCACGCGCAACGAGGACACGCGCTGCCACTTCTGCAAGAATGACTGCCTCCGTACGTTCATCGATATCCGCACGAAACCAAAAGACGATCTGAGTTTCGTTCCGATCCAGAAGGTTACGAAGGTTCCGCTCATGCATGGCGAGCAGCGCCTGATCATCGCCACTTGCGAAAAGGGAACGGTCGAAGATCTCAACGACATGAAGGACATCAAGGCCGGGCTAGACTCCATCCGCGCCCAGCACCCGAACTTCGTCGACTACGCGTCGAAGGAAGTCTTCCGCCCTGTGAACGCGAAGAGTGTCGCCGATCCTCTTCCCACCAAAGGTTGGGCCGGATGGCGCAAGGGCGACAAAGAGCGCCGCACCCTGATGGAGAATCGCAAGAAAGTTCGCATTGGAATTCCGCGCGTGCTGAATATCTACACCTACGCGCCGCTGTTCCAGGGATATTTCGAGAGCTTGGGAATACAACCTGAGAACATCATTTACTCCGATTACACCACTTCCGACCTGTACCGCGCGGGAGCGAGCCGCGGCGCGATCGATCCCTGCTTCCCCGCGAAGATCGGCATCTCGCATGTCTACAACCTGATCCAGGAAAAGCATCGCAAGAAGCCGCTCGATGCGATCTTCTTCCCCATGTACGACGTGTTGCACTCGCCCCTGGTGAAAATCGTCGGCGCGAATGCGTGCCCGACTGTGACAGCAACTCCAGAAACGGTAAAAGCTGCGTTCACCAAAGAAAACGACGTCTTCGCCGAACACAACGTCAAGTACATCGATCCAGTCCTGAACTTCGCGGATCGCAAGCTGTTCGCGCACCAGATGCTACAGGCCTGGCAGCCGGTTCTGGGTCTTTCGCTCGAAGAGAACGATCGCGCCGTCGAATCCGGATTCGACGCGCTGAAGGATTACGAATCCAATATCCGGCGTCGTGCTCGCCAGGTCCTCGATCAACTCGAGCGCGAAGACCGCATTGGCATCGTCATGCTGGGACGTCCGTACCACCACGATCCCGGCCTCAATCACGAAATCCTGGAAGAGTTCCAGAAACTGGGCTATCCGATCTTTTCGCAGAACACGCTACCGATCGACGACGATCTGCTGGAAAGGCTCTTCGGCGAAGAAGTTCGCGCAGGAATGATCACCAGCCCGCTCGATATCACCGACGCCTGGAAGAATTCCTATTCCTGCAGCACGAATCACAAAGTCTGGGCCGCGAAATTCACGGCGCGCCATCCAAATCTGGTCGCGCTGGAAATGTCGAGTTTCAAATGCGGCCACGACGCTCCAATCTACGGCGTGATTGAAGGCATCATCGAGCAGTCCGGCACGCCCTACTTCTGCTTCAAGGATCTCGACGAGAACAAGCCGACCGGCTCGATCAAGATCCGCGTCGAAACCATCGACTACTTCCTGCGGCGCTACCGCGAAGAAGTCATCCGTAAGCGGAAGGCGTCAGAGGACATCGAGGCCCAACTTGCCGCCCTCGAAGCCCAACTGCGACGCGAAAAGTATGGCGACACCGTACCGCTGATGGAACCAGAGGCTCAAGGTATGGCCGCGGACTAATCTGGCGAAATCGGCGAATGCCGTTGTCGTTGGGACAACGACCGTATTGAAAAACGCCCTTGCGCGAATGACGCCGTGGAAGAGCGGCCGATTGTGGAAGAGCGGCCCTTCAGGGCCGCGTCAAGGCCGCTGTTATAAGGGGCTTTAGCCCCTGTGGGTGTTCTGCCACGCGAAATCAGCTTCCAATCACTGAATATCCAACAAAGGCACCAAGGTCTGGTAGTCAAAGCTCCTGCGGAAGTCGATCAGCCGCTGATATTGCGGGTCATATGATTTCTCGCGGTAAGCACCGTCATAGAGACGGCCAACTACCAGCGACTGAATGTCGGTCCGTGGACGCGAACGGTCGAAGAACTCCGGATTGAACGCAACCAGCGGCCACACTCCCGCCTGTCCTGGCAGAGCCAGCAGGCGCCCCTTGGGGGGACCGTTATAGGGCTGGGCGGTAAACGCCTGCGCGCTTCTCTGCTCCGAACTCAAAGAATCTAGCTCCGACTGATACTCCGCAATCTCCAGTTGCTTCGCCTGCTCTGACTTCGTAAATGTCACATCCGATTGCCGCTCAGCCTGCTGCGCCGAAGCGAGATATTTTTCGGCGTCCTGCGCATTTCTGGCTCGCAAGCGCTGATACGTCTCCTGCATTCGCTGCTCCGCCTTTTCCCCGACGTACTCCTGATGTCTTTTCTGGAAATCCGCCAGTTCCAGGCGGGCCTGCCGGATTCTCGCGAGCAGGAACCGTTCCGCGCTGACCGGCGCAAAGACCGGACGCGGATTGCGGGTGATCACGATGCATCCGTTCCGGTACAGCGGAAAACCCGATTCCGTGCGGGCAATTTCAGGGGCGGCGAAAATCTTTCCCTGCTCGTCGTGCGCCGCTTCGCCCGTGCCCGAGTAGAGCCGGACCATCGAATTCACGTCGACGAAAAAGTGCGGGCCTTCATCGGCCACAACGACCTTCTGCGTGTCGGGAGTCAGTGCGTAAGAAAAAGTCCCAACCATCAGATAACCGGGAACCGGCCCAGTGCGGGCGGCAGGATAGTCGTCGAGGAATTCCATCGTGGCATTCACGCAGCCAGTCGGAACCGCATTGATCCCCATCGGCGGATTAAAAACCTGAGCCTGATGAATGGCCTCAGACAACTTGAGCAGTTTCGCGGAGTACACACGATTCTGCTCGCTCGTCAGCCCCTGCCCGGAACCCGAACAGCTCATCTGGAAGGGGCGCCAGAGGCCAACTTTGTCGGGCAGGTAATGAGCGTGCTGCCCCAAGGCGGTCACGCACGACAGCGAGACCAGTAGAAGACGGACTCCGGCTGAGGACACCCTTCGCATAAGCCCTCCAGTCTGGAAGGCGTAAACGGAGCCGGAGTTGGACCACCAGTTGACTAGCAGCAAGAAGATTCTCGCGCCTGGTCGAAACCTGGCGGGGACAGGGAAGCACCCGGAGACACATCAAAATCCATGCTCGTGATAGCATCGCGCAGTCATCACGAGAAATTGCGTTCGTCTTCATCATGACTGGGGCAAGCGAGAGCCGCCAATCCAACAAACTAAATGAGGTCGAGAACTTGCGCGAGGCCGAGGAACTCCAACTCCCCGCCTCGTTACCTGCCATTGAATGGTGCGTGATCGCGATTCAGGCCGTATTTTTTATCTGGCTGACCCTGGTGCCCGGGTGGCGTTCTTTGTTAAGCGAGTTTCCGAATTATTACCTCGCGGCGGAACTGTATCACCAGGGGATTCCCGTGGATCGCTCCTACGAATGGGCCTGGTTCCAGCGGCAGAATGATCACCTGAACGTCCGCGATGGCCTGGTCAGTTTCGCTCCCAATCCCCCGTCGTCGATCATTCCCTTACTTCCTTTTACACGGCTGAGTCCGCTCGCGGCTAAGCGTGCCTGGATGATGTGCACTCTGGTCCTGCTTGCGCTCTCTTTGCTCGCGCTTCGTCAGACCACGCAGCTAGGTTGGCGCCGGCTCATTCTGATCACCTCGCTAAGCACTCTACCCCTTCGCGTCGATTTCAAGTTCGCTCGATACTACGTGCTGATCTTGTTTCTTATCAGCGTCGCTTACTACGCCGCGAGTCGCAACAAGCGCCTGTCGTCCGGATTGTCGTGGTCCGCTGCGGCAGCAATGAAGCTATTCCCGGCAATCTCAGTGATCCTGTTTATTCGCAAGCGGGATTGGCGGGCGTTGAGCGGCTTTCTGGTTGGAACCGTTGCGCTTGTCTCTATTTCGATCGCACTTTTTGGGATGGATGTCCACCAGGTGTTCGTGCGGGAAGTCTTAACCCAAGCCTCTCGAGGAGACTGGCTCGGCCCTTACTCGTTGTATCAGAATTCCTTTATCACCCTTTGGTCTCGTTTCTTCCTGTTTGAGCCGCAACTCAATCCGGCTCCCCTGGTCAACTCACCACTCATCTATTCACTGCTGATGGCGCTCACCGTCACGGCCCTGGTCTTTGGATTCCTTCTCTCGATCCAGAACGATGATCTTCCGCATGCCGAAGCGCTGCGATGGGCATCCCTGCCTCCCCTGATGCTTTTGCTCTCGACCTATGCGAGTGCCGATCATTCCTGCATCCTGATCTTTTCTGCGATTGTTGCGATCGACGCGCTTCTTGCCCGCGGCCAACCAAGGATGGCCTTCGCGCTCCTGATCATTTATATGCTGGCTGCCGCGCCGATCCCAAACAAGATGACGAGCTACCTTCCCCACAGGCTGGTCGGTATGACGGCATTCTACGGATTGCTGCTGCATAACTTATCGAACGGTATGCTCTGGAGGGAGGCGAAGCGCTGGTGGATTCTCGGCTTGCTTTCAGTCATCGGCCTCACCATTTCCAACTATCGGACTGCGAATCATGCGGAAGATTTCAACCGCCGGGTGACGATCTCCACCGATGGGTATCGATTTGCCAATCCTGTTCCGGTGGGCAATTCTGTCGGCCTTACAGAAATGTTGCGCGGCAAGTACCGCCCCATCCTGCTCTCGAACGGGATCGTGCGTGATCTCTCATCTTCTGGCGATGCCCTCTCCGTTGCCGGCTCACCGGCCAGCGACGCCTTTTATTCCGAACAAGCGGAGCGGACATCACTCCTGATCAAAATTCCGGCGAACGGAGTTCGGGAAACGATCACCGAAGGCCAGGATCCTGTGTTGTCTTCGAATGGAAAGTGGCTCGCCTTTATTCGTGAGGATCACGAGAGCAGGAGTGCCTGGCTGTTGGCGACTGATTCGGCGGAAGCGCCGCAGGTCGTGGTGCCTCCCACCGAGCAGGCGATCGACGTGACGGTGACCAACGACGGCGATGTCATCGCAGCCGGCGGAAAAGTGAGCGACCCCCATCTGGTGCGAGTAAACCACGGCACTGGAGAAGTCGTTTCGATGGCTGAAATCGGCCATCCCGTGCGGTATCCGGCGATCTCTCCCGACGGAAAGCGTCTGGCGTTTAGCAGGCGCGAGGCCGGCTCGTGGCACCTTTTTATAAGGACGCTGGCAAACGGAAGTGAATGGCAGTTGACCCACGCTCCCTGCAATGCGATTTCTCCCGCCTGGGAAAGTGATCATTCCTTGCTCTACGCAACGGATTGTGGCCGAGGCGTAGGCTTGAGCGCACTCGCGCGCGTGGCAGTGCCGCAGTAAGCAGGCATGAGCGCCGCGGGAGCCAGCTAGCGAAATTCTGAGCAACGCGAAGGGACTATAACTTTAAGCGAACTTTGTCAGGAAGTTGCAGGCGCGCGGAATCGAACCCTTCGCGTCCTGGTGGAATCTGTGAGTTACTGACGTTGAGAACACATAGAATTTGGAAAATTAGACGATTCAGGCGCAGTGTGCTCGAAAACGTCTTGACACCGGCCGACGTCGTTAGAGATGGCGATCTAACGCCAGTTGAGCGGCTACTCGGCCTTGTTCGCAGCTTCGACGGATCGCAGGCAGGTAAGTGCAACGTCATCACCTAACGACCTGAGTTCCCGGCGAACTTGCCGCAAGTTCTTCGGTGCCATCCCACTCCCGTCGCCCGCTCCCGCAAGGCTGCACAGTCTTTTCTGTGCTTTTGGCGAGAGAGGGCGAATCGTATCGAGGAACTCAGTCGGATGTTCAGCTATGACATTGGCATAGAAGTCGCCCAGCAACTCGGCCAGCATTGAGTTATAGCTATCTTTGCCATCGAGCATCAGAGGCTTTAGTACTTCTTTGTGTCCACGTTGGTAAAGGGCAATCAAAAAGTCCCCGGTATTCTGATCGCAGTCCCACTTCACGGCCGGGGTTGAGCAGCCATGCAGGACGTGAATGAGATAATCGCGATTCTTCACATAATCAGAGTCAAGGGCCGCCAGCAGAAACGCAAGCTGTTGCGACTGCGTTCCACTCGAGTGTTTCTGAGCTTCTTTGAGTTGCTCGATAGCCCTGCTCCTGTCTGCTGATGACAGTTTCACTACGTGGAGCGGGTTGTGGTCAGGTATCAGCTTCGCCACAAGGTCATTCGCGTCTTGGGCAGCAGCAACGGCAATCAGAAATGGAACTCCGATGAATAACAGAGAAAATCGCATGACGGCACACATCTTAGCTGCCGTGGGGATTCCTGCAAGAGAACGTCGGTACAGTAACTGTGGTTAACAGGCGATTTCATTCGTTGATCCGGTGAGCTGGTCGAATAGAACTTGCAGTCGGCGGAATGCCGAACAAGAATCGTGATGATTGGCGCTGCCAAGGTGGGCTTCGTTTCGATTCCGAGGACATCGCAGGACAGAATTAAGAAAAATCAGTGATGCCTATCACTGATGCCGACTTTATGAAGCGGAATTTATCGCAGGCGCGGGTCGGAATCGAACTTGCGCTGTCTAGCGGGCGGGAGCCAGCTAGCGAAATCCTGAGCAACGCGAAAGGACCTACAACTTTAAGAGGACTTTGTCAGGAATTTGGAGGCGCGGGTCGGAATCGAACCGACGCATAAAGGTTTTGCAGACCTCTCCCTTACCACTTGGGTACCGCGCCCCTGCTCAGTACGTCGGCGTTCCGTAACGGATGGGCCCGTGTGCGGTGCTCGAATCGAAACAAGGATTTCTGGAGCGGGAGACGGGATTTGAACCCGCGACTTCGACCTTGGCAAGGTCGCACTCTACCACTGAGTTACTCCCGCTCGGTGAAGAAAATTATACCGCATTTGCCAATTGAAACGCCTCAGCGCTGCCCCGCCATCCGTTACTGCCGTGTTCGAGTTCTCAGGCAAGTTCCAGCTCAATCTTCTTTGCAGCCCGGTCCAGCTTGCTGATGCGGAAGCTGCGGATCTGGCCTGCGCGGGCTGGCTCAGCCTTCGGCGGGCCCCCGCTACCGGTCTTCCAGCGGTTTTGCAGCATCGAACTCAACGAAGACAGATCGGCCTTGGCAGGCTTGGGTGACTCGGCTGGCGCGGCGGAGCTTGTACCCGTCATTTTGCAAGTCGCAAGGATGCCTTCTCCGAGTTCCACACGGGCCTGAGCTCCCGAGTCCTCCACCATGCGGCCGGTGACGACGTCGCCCTCCTTGTGCTCTTCGATGTATTCGTCCAGTCCCGTTGGCACGAGCTGCTTCATGCCAAGACGCATCTGTCGCTTTGCCGGATCAATCGCCAGCACGACCGCTTTGACAATCTGTCCCGCACGCAGGACATCCGCCGGCTGGTTGATACGCTTTTCGGCGCTGATGTCGCTGACATGCACCATGCCCTCGACGCCCTCCGCCAGCTGTACGAATGCACCAAATTTCGTGAGGCTGGTGATCGGTCCCTCAACCCCTGAGCCGACTGGAAACCTCTGCGGCACGTCGAGCCAAGGATCTCCCAGCGCCTGCTTGAGCCCAAGCGACATGCGGCGCTCGGCCGCATTCACACCGAGGACGATCACCTCTACCGTCTCGCCCTGCTTCACGACGTCGCTGGCCTTGCGGACTTTACCTTTCGCCCACGACATCTCGGAAATGTGAATCAGGCCTTCGATTCCCGGTTCGAGCTCGATAAATGCTCCGAAGTCCACGAGGCGGGAGACAGTGCCGCGAACTCGGTCGCCGATCTTGAACTTGCCCGCGACCGCATCCCAGGGATGGGCTTGCAGCTGCTTCAGCCCGACCGAGATCCGCTTCTTGTCCCCTTCGGTCGCCAGCTTCAGAACTTTCACTTCGATCTGTTGACCGACGGACAAAACATCGGCAGGCTTGTTCACCCGGCCCCAGGAAATTTCCGCGACGTGCAGCAACGCGTCCACACCACCCAGGTCGACGAACGCTCCGTAGTCGGTCAGGCTGCGGACGGTTCCCGTGACGGTGTCACCTTCCTTGATTTGCCCGTAGACCCGCTCGCGCGAGATCCGCTCTTCTTCTTCGGCGACTACGCGCCGGTCAACGACCAGGTCTTCATCGGCGACGTCGAGCTTGATGATGCGGCAGCGAATCTCCTGTCCGACCAGCTTCTCCATGTCCGCGGCTTCGCGAACCCCGCTGCGCGACGCGGGCATGAACGCGCGAATGCCAACATCCACGCTGAATCCGCCTTTCACAACCGCAGTCACCGTTCCAAGGACAGCGGATTTGTCGGCGAACGCTTTCTCGAGCGCGGACCAATCCATCGGCCGCTCAACTTTGAACCGTGACAGCTCGTAGTAGCCATCCAGATCGCGGCCTTTTACAGTGACGGAGGCCTTGTCGCCCGGTTTTAGCGTCTCGCCCTGCAGCGCGGAGATCGGAAGGATGCCCTCCGACTTGTATCCGATATCAAAGAAAACAGACTCGGCGGTCACGGAGATCACCGTGGCCTCGATCTGCTTGCTGCCCTCGGTCTTGCGCGAGTGGCTCTTCTGGTATGCGGAAAAGATTTCGCCGAACGATTCCGTACTCTCGGCAGTCTCGGTTTGCGGTTTTTCGGTGTCGGGGGTTTGCGGATCAGCCATGAACGGTTTACAGCCCTCGATTGCGGGGATTGATCTATCAGGATATCGCGAAACTCAGTGCAGTGCCCACTGCGGATCCTCTTCCGGCCGGACGATCTGCCCATCGCGCATGTGGATGATCCGGTCGCCGTACTTTGCCGCTTCCGGGTTGTGCGTAATCATCAGGACCGTCTGGCCGAGTTCCTGATTCGATTTGCGCAACATGCTGAGGACGGCATCGGAGTTCTTCGTATCCAGATTGCCCGTAGGCTCGTCGGCGAGAACCACCGTCGGCTTATTGATCAGCGCTCGCGCCAGCGCGACCCGCTGCTGCTCTCCACCCGAAAGTTCCGAAGGCCTGTGCTCGAGCCGCTTGCTGACGCCGAGCAATTCCGTGATGCGGTTGAAATATTCGCTATCGCGGTCGCCGTTGCCGGAGATTTCCTTCGCCATCAAGATGTTGGAACGGGCGTCCAGCGTTGGCAGCAGGTTGAACTTCTGGAAGACGAAGCCAATTTTGCGCTTGCGCATGCGGGTGCGCGCGGCGTCAGAGAGAGTCGCCAGATCGTCGCCGTCGAGCACGACGCTGCCGCCATCAGGATGCGTCAGGCCGCCAAGCAGGTAAAAAAGTGTGGACTTCCCGCTGCCCGAGGGACCTACCACCGTTACAAACTCGCCCTTTTGCACGCTGAACGAAATCCCGCGCAGGGCTTGCACTTCAATCTTGCCTACGTGATATGTCTTCCGCAGGTCCTTGGCTTCAATGAATGCGCCCATGCCTGCAAGAATCTTACACGAATAGACGTCGCTGAGAGGCGCCAGAAGCCGTAAGAAGGAGTTGGCTCTATCGCTTAGGCCGCGCCGACTTGGCTGCCCACCGCTGCTGCTCGCTGGTGGTGATACATCCGCTTCGGGCCACGCTTCCGAACAAGCAACAGCCGAACTTTCTCCAGCAGATCGGCCGGCGAGTACATCCCTTTCGTGAGGAACACATCTGCCTGTGACGGATGATCATAGAGCCGCACTTTGCTCGAAATCAGAATGGCCGGCGTATGCGGCGCCTGGTCCTTAATCTTGGCAATGAGCTGCGGACCATCCAGGCCGGGCATGGCCATGTCTGCGATGATCAGATCGATGCCGCCCTGCAGGAACCGGGCAAACGCTTCTTCTCCGCGCGCAAAGCTGGCGACGCGGTAGCCGCGCGTTTCCAGCATGATCTTTCGATGGGAAAGCGACTGTTCGTTGTCATCTACGCAGAGGATCGTCCGTTTCGGTTTCATCAGCCCTTCTGAAATTTCTCAGCCCGCGCAGCAAGAGAACTGAGAAGAACTTTTCTCGATATGAAGAATGTCAGAGCGAGATGGATGCTAGCGAAAAAAAGATGCGAGTGTAAAGTAGCGTCGATGCTAATGGGACATTCTGGCTATTGCTTTTGTGGACAGCCAATGCTCCACAATGTTTTCGCGATGTTGCGCAATGTGCGTTAGAGAAACACTTCGCCGCGGATTACCTCCACTGCATTGCCTCCGACGCGAACGTTAACTATCCGGTTATCTCTGCGCGACGCTCGCACGAAAATTCTGCTTGGACGCCCCATCTCGATGCCCTGTTCGATGAGCATTCGCTGCTCCGGTTCGGCCACTCCGTGAGCCACCATCCACGCCGCAGTACAACCTGCCGCCGATCCGGTCGCCGGGTCTTCGCCGTTGTAGAAAATCATGCGTGCGTGCAAACCGGCCGCCGGATCGACCGTTTCGCGCGTCACGAAGTACATGAACTTGCCGCCGGTTTTCTGAAGATACTCTGCGGCCGCGCGAGCATCGACGCGCAACCGTTGCGCAATCGCCAGCGATCTGAGCGGCACAATCGTAAAAGGCACGCCGGTCGACACAGTTTCGACCGGCAAGTTCGGGTCGAAATCATCGATGCTGATGCTGGTCGCGCGCGCAACCGCTTCACGATCGTGCTGTACGCCAAACACTGGATCGACCTGGGTCATTTCCCCAAATGCAGCCTGCCCCGCCGGATCTTCGAATCGCACCGGAACTTTTCCAACATTAAGTTCAAGCGCGACCGCGCTTGTACGACTCTCGCCGCGCAGAGCAAACGCTGTTCCAAGCGTCGGATGTCCCGCGAAAGGCAGTTCCTCTTGTACGGTAAAGATCCGCACCCGCACTCCGCGCTCTCGCTCCACCGCCTGATCGCGCGGAAGAATGAACGTCGTTTCCGAGAGATTCATTTCCTTCGCGATCGACTGCATTTCCCCGTCGCTCAAACCTCGAGCGTCCGAGAAAACTGCGAGAGAATTGCCTTCGAGCGGCTTCGAGGAGAACACATCCCACTGCGTCATTGCGAAACGGCGTGATTTTTCGGACATACCTTGCACCTGGGATGAACCTGCGTTAACGATGATCGCGAACACGGCCGCGATGCAGAAAAAGACGAAACCACACCGACACGAGGCTCACGCAGCAAGACAAAACAAGCTTCAAGATCATCTGATCTCCGGGAGAGCAAGCGCCGCCCGCGCGGTTGACAGCGCCATTTCACGCGCCTATCCTAACCGATATGTTTCGCCTTGATGCCGCCGGCACGATGTGTTGTTGTTGCCTGACGCCGGTGTGTGGATAGGGCCCAGCGAAATTCTTCCCATCCCACCCGGCGCATGCGGGTGGGTTTCGTTTTCATCCGCTTTACCGCACGGGCGCTGGACGGGCGACTTTCGGAATCCTAACGAATCGAATCAACGAGGAGAATCCTATGACGACTGCTACTGCGAACGAGACTTATAGCGTCCCCAGAATTAACGACACGGCTCCGGATTTCACAGCAGAGACCACGCAAGGCACGGTTCATTTTCACGACTGGATCGGCGACGGCTGGGCTATTCTTTTTTCCCACCCCAAGGACTTCACCCCGGTCTGCACCACGGAACTCGGCTACATGGCCAAACTGCAGCCGGAATTTCAGAAGCGTAACGTCAAGATCATCGGCCTGAGCGTCGATCCCGTCACCAATCACAGCAAGTGGGCGGCGGACATCGAAGAAACCCAGGGCGCAAAAGTGAATTACCCGATGATCGGCGATCCGCAACTGAAGATCGCAAAACTCTACGGCATGCTTCCGGCAGAAGCAGGAGAGACCTGCGAAGGCCGCACCGCCGCCGACAATGCGACGGTCCGCACCGTATTTGTCATCGGGCCTGACAAGAAGATCAAGCTGCAACTGAGCTATCCGATGAGCACCGGGCGAAATTTTGACGAGATCCTCCGGGTAGTCGACTCCATGCAACTCACCGCGAAGCACAAAGTCGCGACTCCCGTGAACTGGAAGCCCGGAGATGACGTCATCATCGCCCCCGCGGTTTCGAACGAAGAGGCACAGCAGAAATATCCGCAGGGGTTCAAGACGCTGAAGCCGTATCTCAGGGTCGTAGCCCAGCCGAAGTAAGGCGGATTGCGAACGGCGCATTCAAAAGCCACGGGTTTCGACAAATCTCCCACAAGGAGAGCTGTCGCCGTGGCTTTTCTTCGTACAACTTGTTCTACGCGGCGCTTCCGACCACGCTGAGCGCGGCAGAGCTTTGATTCTCGGTTCGGAGTTGTTCCGCTTCCGCGGCGGCATTGCGCACTCGCTCCGCCAGGTCCAGCAACTGATCCCAATCGTGGTTGCCTAGCGCGGTTCGTAGTCGCCGCTGTGCCCTTTCCCAGTAAGGCAGAGCTTGTCGAAGCGCTTCTTCGCCCTTCCCGGTCAGCCGGTAAATCCGTTCGCCATGACGTTCCCCTCGCCGAATCTGTATCAACTCCTTCTTCCTCAGTCCGCCAAAACGGCGCGAAAGGGTTGGCACCGCGATTCCGAACTCTCGGGCAAAGTCGCATTGCGCGATCTCTCCAGCGGCGTCGATGGCCTGCAGGATGACAAATTGAGTCGTCTTCAGGCCAGTCGGCGAAAGTACGAGGTCATAGAATTGCGTCACTGCCCGGGTAGCCGTTCGCAGGGCCGCGAAGGCTGAGGTTACCGTCTCTGGTTCGGTTGTGGTTATGCCTGCAAGTTCAGGTGGAAGAGGTTGTGCCTGGCTGGTTTCTGGTTTGGAAGTAACTGGAGAACTCAACTGCATCGATCGTTCCACGACGTATCCTCCGTACGGGATTTAGAGGTTGGTTTCGGGCGAACGTAGGTTGCTACGGCAAACGTACTTCCCGAATTGCTAATACATTGAGATTCATCCCAAAGCCGTTCGAATCAGTAAAAAAGTCACTAGGGAATTTGCTGTAGCTCAGATGACGTTTTTGCCCCACGAGAAGCCTTGAAAAAGCAAAAGGGCTAAGTTCGACTTCAGAGGGGCCCCCTCGTTGCGGATTTCCTTCATAACGTTCGGGTTACGAGTCGGGGATTATGCTGTTAAATACGTTCCAAGGAAAAACCCTTCGGCAAGAACCTGGCCACGGATATCCCCAATCTCTCGCGCACCAACCGCAGGCAGGCCACTCCACGATTTGCGGAAATCGACAGCCTTAAGCCAGAATCAGAGACGCCCGTTTTGATTCTTCAACACGACTAGTACGGAAGCGCATGCGGTCCGGTGATCGTCCCGGTCTTCAAAACCGGCGGGTGGCAGGCAATCCTGTCACCGATGGGTTCGACCCCCATACGCTTCCGCCAAGACCTTTTCGTCATCCTCGAACTCTCTCTCCGCACCCACGGCCTTAGTCACTTCTCCCTTCCATGAGTGGCCTTGTGTTCTGAGGAATGCTTTATTGACAAAGATGTGACACGAACCTGCGCATCCTTTTCACAAATCCCGAATCGAATTTCATAGTTGCATCACTATCAGAGTGAGCGCGAGCGTGGCACACGCTTCGTGCGGGCTGATGTGACGTTGGGAGCGCAAGGTGAAGGGCAGACTGTACAAAACGATGTTTGCGGCGGTTGCTTTTTTCGCCCTCGCCAGCTCCCAGCGGCCCGCGGCTCAAAACAGCCGGCCGGATTTTTCGGTAGTGGCGTCCCAGCCTGTCGCTGCCGGTGCGACCGCAACGCTTGCTGTCACCAATCTTGCAGATGGAGCCGCCAAGCAACACTCTGCGGTGGCAACGGTTGTGTCTGCGATCCTTTTGCCGCCGTGGGGATTGCTGGGGACGTTACTTTGGGCTAGATTTCGACGCCGTTCCAGTCCTGGCGTTGAGCGGTGACTCTCGCTCTTCTTTCCCGGCCCTCACGTTTCAGATCCGAAGAAGGGCTGTGGGAAATCCGTCTTCAGCGCCCCGAAGGAAGGCTCGTAAGCAAGAGCTGTAAATCCAAACTGCCGGCATTTTCAATCCGCACGGTCTGCCCGGCATCCTTATATTGCTCCAGGAATTGCGGATCCGTATAGCGATCCCTGTCTGCAGTATCGAATGCGAGCACGGAGTACTCACCCGGCGGAAGCGACTGCAGCGAGAACTTGCCCGAGCGGTCCGTCGTGGCCGTTCGCAGGTCCTCGCCGTTGATTTGCTGAGCCGCCTCGGGAAGCAGAACGACAGTCGCAGAGTCGGCCGGAACCTGCTTATCCTCGTCGCGATAGATCACACCCCGGATTTGCCCCGCTCCCGACTCAAGGGGAAACTCCACCGATCCGGCACTGCCATGACTGACCACAACACTAGTCTCTCCTGCAGCGGCGTAATATCCGGCAGGCAGCGATGATAACCGCACGCGGTACCGGCCCTCCGGCACATCCTGGAAGGTAAATGATCCATCCGGCTGCACGCTGGCGGATGACACTGCCCCTCCGCCGCCAGCAACCGCCATCAGATATGCGACGGAGCGCGGCATCGCCACCTTGGAGTTTGCCGCGATTGCGACGTGTCCCGACACCGTTGTTTCCGGATACACAGACACATCGGGAGTGGCGAGATCGGTTTCCCCGACCGTTATGGTCTCGAATCCAACCAGCACTTTTTCCGATTCTTGCGTTGGAGACCATTGCGCCTGCAGCGCATACGTCCCCGCAGAAACACCGGCAATGTCGAACTTGCCGGTCTTGTCTGTCTGAGCTTCGATCTGAAGTCCATTCGATCCGAATTGGGAGAGGGTCACGTTGGCTCCGGACGCGGGCTTGGCGCCGGAAATCAAGACCCTTCCTTTGACGTGTACCGAGCGAACCGGCGCAAGCGTAAATCTGATTCCACTCAATTCATCGCCGGAGTACAGATCAACGGGCTGCGCTTGCGCCGGATCGGTCACATTGGGATAAAACAGCGGCACATATACTTGCGTTTGTGTTTTTCGCTCCGAGTCCCGTGGCTCGGTTGCTTTCACGCAGTATTGGCCTGGAGGCAAATCTGTGATCCGGAACTCGCCATGGCCATCCGTAAATGCGGAACGCGAAGTTGTCAGCGTAAGTTCCCCATCGTGGTAAGAGCGTCTCATCGCCTGCACGAAAACCTGCGCCATCGGTTCTTCGCGTTCATTCGTGATTCGCCCGGCGATGATGCCCGTTGGCGATAAGCGGATCACGATATCGTCAACGGTCTGTCCGCCTCCAACTGCGACCCACGAACTTGGCATTCGGCCAGAGCCTTCTCCCCGCGGACCCGACGCGTACCCGTCACGCGAAGCTCGGATTCCATACCTTCCTGGAGTCAACCCTTTGAACACGAATCCGCCATCCGCGCCCGTGCTGGCCGACTTCGCTCCACCTGAACCTCGTGTGAATAAGCGCACGGTCGCACCCGACAGCGGCTGAGATGTTCTGCTGTCAATGACGGTGCCGTGAATCGAACCTGTGTTCGTGGAAGCGGGAACGTCTTGCGCGAGAACAGGCCAGGCAAGAAAAAGAAAGCTAGTTACAGCAGCAGCAAGGGAACGCATCATGACACTCACCGGCGCCGTCGGGTAGCAAGCCTCGAGACATCTATTCAGTGCGGGATTATATCCAGCCTACTGCGTTAGAAGCACACAGATTTCGAATGGTCGCCTGCAGAATTCCTTCACGCGAGGAAGAGGCATGCAAGTTTCTTCATCTTGACAGGAAATCATGCATAGCCGATTCTCGGCGGAGAGCGACATTTGTCTTAGTTTCTTACAGAAGTGGCTTGAGAACTTCTGTCTGAAACATGGGAACGTTTCGCTTCTGCTGGGTTCGGCATGACGTCCTCTATCAAGGGGCCGTCAGCTACAACTGATTTAGTCGGATTAAGAAGAAAATCTTGTTGTAAGTCCAGGACCGCACCTTCCCCCCGAGTCCTCTACGCACAACGATTTCAATCTCCAAGCGTAAGCCGAAGTAAACCTCTATGGCTCAGGCACTGGCAAAGAAAGTTCTTCTCATTGGTTGGGATGCGGCAGATTGGAAAGTAGCCAATCCTCTGCTCGACACAGGATTGATGCCGACACTCGAAGGCATGATCACCGAAGGCGTGATGGGCAACATCGCCACCCTTCAACCGATCCTGTCTCCGATGCTGTGGAACTCGATCGCCACCGGCAAGCGTCCGCACAAACACGGCATCCACGGCTTCATGGAGCCTGATCCGCACACCGGCGGAATTCGTCCCGTTTCCTCCACGTCGCGCAAAGTGAAAGCGCTGTGGAACATCCTCACGCAGCGCGGCTACAAGACGCACGTGCTCGGATGGTTCGCCGGACATCCCGCCGAGCCCATCAACGGCATCTCTGTCTCCGATCTGTACGCTCACGCCGCTGTTCCGCCCGATCAGCCGTGGCCGCTCGCGGCTGGCGCCGTTCATCCCGAGAGCATGCGCGACACCTTCGCCAAGTTACGCATGCACCCAGCAGAAATCACGCAGGAAGCAATCCTGCCCTGGATTCCTCTAGCCGCCAAAGTCGATCAGGAAAAAGATCGCGCGCTGAATACCTTCGCCAAGATCCTCACCGAAAACTGTTCGCTCCACAATGCCGCCACCTGGATCCTCAAGAATCAGGAATGGGATTTCCTCGCCGTCTATTACAACGGCATCGACCATTTCTGCCACGCGTTCATGAACTATCGTCCGCCGCGCATGGAAGGCATTCCCGAAGAACGCTTCGAAATCTACAAGGACGTCGTCGACGGCGCGTACCGCTTCCACGACATGATGCTGGAAACCTTACTCCGCCTTGCCGGACCCGATGCCACAGTCATCCTCGTGTCCGATCACGGATTTCACTCCGATCACCTTCGCCCGGCTCGCATTCCAAAAGAGCCCGCCGGGCCCGCCGTGCAGCACCGCCCGTTCGGCATCTTCTGTATGAAGGGACCTCACATCCGCAAGGACGAGCGCATCTACGGCGCGACTCTGCTCGATGTAACTCCGACGGTCCTCACCTTGTTCGGCCAGCCCGTCGGCGATGACATGGACGGCCGCGTTCTCGTGCAAGCCTTTGAGGAACCTCCTGCCATCGAGCACATTCCGAGCTGGGAAGAAGAAAAGGGTGAGTGTGGCATGCACTCCGCCGACCTCCGGATGGATCCCGAAGCCGCGCAAGCCGTGCTCGACCAATTCGTCGCGCTCGGCTACATCCAGCCGCAGACCGAAGATCAGGGAAAGGCCGTCGCCAGCGCCGTCCGCGAAGCGAACTACAACCTGTCCCGCGACTATATGGATTGCCGCCAGTACTCCAACGCTCTGCCTCTGCTGGAAAAGCTCGCCCGCGAGAACGACAAAGAACTTCGCTTCAAGCTGCAGTTGGCGCAGTGCTATCTCTCGCTCGACCAGAAGGCCGAATCGCGCGCACTGCTGAAGGAAGTTCTGGAATTCAAGCCGGAAAAGCCGAAGACGAACGGCAACGCAACCGAACAAGCTGCTGCTCCAGCTGAAAACGCGCCAGCCGCGAACGAGGCAGGCGAAGAAGCCGTGGAAGCTGCTCAAGAAAAAGAAACGACATCGCGCGCCTGGGCCGACTGGCTCATGGGCACCATGGAACTTGCCGACAGCAGGCCCGACGAAGGACTCGCCTTCCTCCTTCGCGCGGAGCAGGCAGAGCCGCGTTTACCCAACCTTCATCTGCGGCTCGGCGAAACCTACCTGCGCTGCAAGCGGATCGACGACGCTCAGCGTGCCTTTCAGCGAGCCCTCGAGATCGATGGCGACAGCCCCGAAGCGCACGTCGGACTTTCCTCCGTCTACCTCCGTAAGCGCCAGTTCCAGGAGGCCGCTTCGGAGTCTCTCATCGCCGTTGGCCTCCAGCACTTCGCTCCGCTCGGACACTTTAATCTCGGCATCGCCCTCGCGCGCCTCGGACAGCGCGAACGCGCGATTCTCGCCTTCGAAACTTCGCTGACGATTCTTCCCGGCCTGGCCGCAGCACATCGCTGGCTGGGTCTGTTGTATTCTCAACCCGGCGGAGACGCGGTGAAAGCCGCTCGCCATCGCTACCTGTTCGATCTTCTCCGCCAGCGCGGACAGGAAGCCGCCCGGAAGCGCGCCCAACCCGCAGAATTCAGACCGCCGGAAGCCGCGCCGCCAGCGGTCTCCTCCGCAAACGACTAATTGAAATTGAAATCGATAATTACGGTTGTCATCCTGCAGCCGCACCTGTTGCGGCGCAGAATCTATGCAGTAAGTAGCAAAAATGCAGCCGAAGTGATCCCTGACCCAAGCAGCGGATGACTGACAACTGATGACTGACAACTGACGACTCTCGCCTAGCTCCCTCCCAGCACCTTCGCCGCCGCCTCATACGCCTTCTGATACTCCTCATGATGCTGCTCATAATCCGGCGATGACGGATCGTAAGCCACGTACCAATCCTCCGGATAAATCTCGATAATCTGCGTCTTCATGCGCAGCGCGAACGGCAGTAGATCGACCATCGACCCGATAATTCCCGACCGGTCCGGATTGCTCTGCTTCCTTGTCTGCAACTCCAGCGCAACCTTCCCCTGCCACTTATGAAAGTTGCGGCACCAGTCCACCGCACACGCCGAGCTGCGCTCTTCATTCTGCATATCTTCCACCGACAAACTCTGGCTGCCGAACGCAATCCCGTTCCGCGCCGCCCGCTCTGCCACCGCATCGGCGAATCCCAAATCTTCCGGCTGACCAAAACTGTTGATGCCCACCATCAACTGCTTCGGCGAATTCAGCGATCTCTCGTAATCCAGCATGTCGGAAATGTAGCCGCGCCACCGCCCCGGAGAAAATCCGTGACGCTTCAGCGCAAACATGCACGCCGGATAAGTCTCGCCTCCGCCGCCCAGCCCGAACCGTATGTATCCGACCGCCGGATTATTCCCATAGTGCTCGACCACCGCCGACATAAAGGCCTGGTAGTTCTTCATGAAATCTTTTTCCCAGAACACCGGGACGCGGCCAAAATTCGGGCACTCCACCGAATTCACTTTCGAGAACACGTAGTCGGGCGTGACCTTCGACCCGCCGCTGTATCCCGTGGCCCACGTGATGAAGTTCACGCGCTTGCCCGCCTCGATCCACGGAGCGATGCGCTCGTCGATCTCCGACCAGTCGTAGCGCGGATTGGCCTCCGGCCCGCGATCGATCTGGTTCCACACCAGGTAGAAGTTCGCGCCGCACACCACCGGATTGTGCAGCAACAGCCGCGTCGTCCGCGCCTGCTTCTGCTTGTCCGGAAACATGATCGCGAACAGCCCGTGCGGAGCGTCCGGGACGGCCAGCCCAGGCAACGACTCCGAACACTTCGGCAAATCCGCCGCAGCCGGAGCGCTCTTCGCCGGAGCCTTTTCCTGTCCCATCCCCACCGGGACGCTTCCCAGCATTGCCACCACAACCGCAACCACCCAAACCCGCTTCATGATTCCGCACCCTCGCATCGTTCGATTTTGCGACATTAAAAGGAGAACACTCTCGGGAAGGATTTCACTCGGGAAATGTCCTTGTGAGTTTCCAGCGGTTTCAGGCGGGCGCCGCCGTATACGTCAGGTTCGCGGAGGGGCACGAGTTCACTCTTGCCACTAGCCCTCAATCATGTGCCAGTGCTTTAGCACCTGAGAATTGCCGTGGTACCCCGCCCTTGCCAACAGCGCAAGAACCGGACATCCTCAACTCCGGGTGCGGCCACCCGCCCATTTCACCTCTCCGTTACAGGGTTCTCATTTTTTCAACGTGGTCCTAACCGCTCCAAGGCCTGCCGTAGACGTAGATCGCCTTGTGCGACACGCTCCGAACGACGAAGCGTTTGCTCTCCGTGCGCATCGATGAAATGTTTCAGAGGCCCTGCGGCCACCGCATTGAGTATCAGGTCTGACCCTTCTAAACTCAGCATTAGACGTACGAGCGCAAGGCCACGAATTTCGTTCTCGCGAACGAATCTCGCTGCTTCGCATTCGGCCCAAGCGTCCTCAGGATGACGTTCCTTGAGGTACTGGATGAACGAATAGGACAGCGTATTTACGTCCAACTCTACTTCATCACCTGTCACAGCCGTGAGGCTCTTAGGGCCATGGCATCGGATAGTGACATAATCTCCGCCAGTCCGAGGCAGTTCGAAAAAAGCGACCCCCTTGAGGCGTTGAACCCAGTCCACTTCTTGAGTTTCGGGCGAGACGTACGCCAGGATTCTCCAGAGGCCACCACCACTGACACCTTGAAAGTTTTTCGGTACTCCGGGCCTGGTGCTGTTTACTTCAAGGTCATAGTAGTCGTCCTTGCCGCGGCGATGATATTTCGGATCCCCGAAAAAAGCGCTGATTTGAACCTCGGCGTGCTGTGCTGTAAATGTGCCGAGTTCTTTTGGCGTGCCCATAACCGCCCAGAACTCAACGGTAGGGGCGTTCAGCATCTTTCCTGGCGTTGTTAAATCCTCGAAGCTACGACGCGCCTTGATACTTCCAACAAGCACCTGAGGAATGCGGAGTAATGCCACATCGGGTCCCCATTCACCCCACTCCGAACCAAGGGGCTTAAGCACGGTTGGTACGATGGTCTTTGGATCAATCCATGTTTTATGATCCCTGTCTTCTATGACCGAAATTCCGAACCGCAGTGCGGACTCGAGGCATTTCCAAACGTGCGCAGCCGTTAAGATGTAGTAATGGTCCCCGATGACCACTAAAGTCCCAGTGCCAGCCGGTTCCAGCCTCTCAGTCCCCCGGTCATCCAATAGTACGAATAACGCAACGGTCGAGTTTCCGAGGCTTCGCTGAACTTTCTGCAGGAATTCCGCGGAGTGTATGGTCTCAAGAAGATTGGCTTGAACCATCGAACCGCTCTCCTTTTCGGTGGCAATTGTTTCGTCGACCTGCGGGGACCTAGGAGCTTACGCCGGCGGAAAAGGCTCGCTCACTCAGAACGTACGTCATTGCTGGCGCGCCAAGGTTGCGTAAACCTGATCTCCGAAACCCGGCGCAGAAGGTCAACCAATTCATCGGCAGTCGCTTGACGAAGGCATGAACCATCAATGTGGCATATCAGCGCAGTCGGGCTTCGTAACGCGCCCCTCGGGCCAAATTCGATCCGGAAAAAATGATTATAAAGACTGACAAATCCGGATTTCCTATCGTGTTCAGGCGAAAGCAAGATGCGATGCGGAGCATTCGAGGTCGTAATCGTCAACGGAATGGGGGCTTCGTAGACTGGCTCATCATCTGAATCGATTGCCCCTAGAATGTAATTTCGAAAGTAAGCATCCCGCTCATCATCTAATGTTCCGTCTGCGAATTTTATGAAGATGCCGTACACAATTTTCGCCGCAACCCTCCTAACGGCCTGAGGGTCGAAACTAACAGCCAACAAGTGAGGAGTTCCGCCCTTGATTTCACCTCCGTTTGAAGTCCACTCCTTTGGAACGGCGTAATCGCTAACAGCCAACTGCATGAATACGCGGACAAATCGCATGACCTCATCGGGATTGCGACCCCGGATAAGCAAGCGGTCGCCCGGTAGCAACAGGATGCGCGGCCAGAAATCCTTATCATCCGCAACCTCTGCTCCCAGTTCGCAGCTAACGGAAACCTCTATCAACGGACCGTTTGTATCTGGCTTTCGTTGCAAAGCTTTCCGGAAGACATCAAGCAACCGTCGTGCCTCATCTGTCGTTCCGCGTACCCTACCTTCTATTGGCTCTCCTGGTACCACTTTAATCTCGAAATACGGGAGCAGGGAAACCCGCTCACCCGACGAAAAAAGCGTTTCACCATAGCCTCCGTCAGGGTGCTTCACGAGTAGGTATACAGGTTTCAAGTTTCCGCTGGTAGGCCGCTTAGGGTGGCGGGGGGCTACAGACGATGCCAATGCATGGAACGCAAGAATCGACTTTCGCGCAACTTCATGCTCAGCTTTTGACAGTAGGTGCTGGCAATTCGCGCACGCCTTCACTGTGCAATCCGCCGGGCCACCCAGAGAATAAGGAATGATATGGTCGTCCGTGAGAGGCCGGCAGTCTGCGTGGCACCAGAAGCAATTCATCGGTATCAAACAGATTAACTCTGACGAAAGCATGATCGCCAGAGGAGTGAGGCCATCAGGACATTCTCTGCGTCCGAACAACCCAGACCCGGCGGGTGACCCGGGGGCTCGCCCAGACTTTTCGCTCATCACTGAAATTGGGGGGGCTGGCCCAGGCCTTTCGTCCACCACCGAATCGGCGCATACGCCATAGGATTTTGACTTTGAAAATGCCTCTAGGCGAGGCCTCTCGACTTTTCCACAGCCCACCCCTCCCGCGATGTGAGGTAGTGTCTTAAATCGTGTGGCATGAGCATTTTCCACAAGGGAACCTGTAACACGCCGCTGACTAGCAAGAGGTCTAAATATGACCCTGCTAAGTCACATAACGGTGTTGCTATTCACAGTGCTGTTAGAAGCGTTCAAGCCAGAAATTACGGCTTGGCTGAGAAAGACAACGAGGAAACACACAACGCGGGACAAGCAAGGCCCATCCGAAAAGGATGGGCCGTTATTGCGGAGTCATTCAAAATGATCACCTCAAAAGTAAAAAGGGCGGGCTGGCCCAGACGTGTCGGCGGGTGGCCCACCCTAATTATCTCCGTCCTTTTCCCGACCGTGGATGGGGGCTGGCTCAGACTTCTCGCTCATCACTGCCGGTGCCTTCGACAAAATCAAGAGCCCAAGTCACCCTTCCCGAAGACGGCGCGATACGAATCGCTAGGCCGCTTTGTAGCCTTCTTCGACCTTACGCTTGGCGAGTTCTAGACCCGCCGCCAGTGCTTCCTCATCCGTTTTGAAGATCTGCCCTGACTCGAAGTGAGTGACGTCTATGTGCGTTCCTGAATGTTTTTCGAGGTCGAAGTGCGCCGTGAAACCGCCGTCTCGAAGTGCTGAAGTAGTAACCTCAATCGTCCGAGCCCGATATTCTTGCCTAGTCCTGCTCATCGCTCATATCCTCGTGATCGCTTTTCCTGATGCCGAGCTCTTGATCAACTCGCTACTCTTTAGATGCTAAGAGTTTGGCTCCGTTTCAAACAGCATCCAGTCACGAAAGTGCATGCGGGAGGGGGCGGGTGGCCCACCCTTTCTGCCACCATCAGTCCCCTTCCCAAACTGCGGGTGCCCCGCTCTTGCGTCCCTTTGCAAGGGCGGGTATCGATGCTGCCGTCACCATGAGATTTTCCCTGTTCCCATTCTGAAACTGGCTTCCCCGTTCTCGAGTTTTTTGCAAGGGCGGGTACCGATACCGCCGATACCATAGGATTTGCCATGCCCGCCGGCCTGCATCGTACCTATGGAGCGCATCATCTCCACTTCATCACTTGCTCCTGTTACCGACGATTGCCGTTGTTGAATTCGCCGCGCAGCCGTGACCAATTCCTCTTGATTCTCGAACAGGTTCGCCAGCGTTACCGCTTTGTAGTAGTCGGATACGTTGTCATGCCAGAACACTTCCATCTGCTCATCACCGAGCCAGAGGTCGGCACTCCCTCGACCGTGATGCAGGTTCTGAAGCAGCGCACGGCGAAAGCGTTATTGCCCCGCAGAAAACGCCGCGATCCTCGCCAGCGAACCTTGTTCCAGCCGGACGCGGCCCGCTCATTTTGGCAGGCCCGATTTTACGATTTCAACGTCTGGACCACGAAGAAGCGGATCGAGAAGTTGAGGTACATGCATCGCAATCCTGTGAAACGCGGATTGGTGGACTCGCCCGAGCAGTGGCGCTGGAGCAGTTACCGCTTCTATCTTTTGGGAGAACCGGGACTAGTGCAGATCAACGTCGGTTGGGGCAAGATTTCGTTCCGCGATCGCGTAGCTTGATGCAGTGACGCGTGAGATAACATTCGCTGTCGGCGTCCGTGGTACCCGCCCTTGCTAACAACGCAAGAGCGGGGCACCCCTCAGCTCGTTGGCTTCGACAAAGTCAAAGTGTCGGCCACCCGACTAGTCGAAGCAAAGCAATGCCCTGATAGAACCTCAAGCCGAAGTCGCCTGGACCATACCCAATCGAAAGCGTCCACAGGGGCTGAAGCCCCTTCCTCTTGCCTGCTTTACGCGGCCCTAAAGGGCCGCTCTTCCACGGCACTCGCCGGCTTCGCGGTCTCTGCTATTTCGCGGCCTCTGCTATACTGCTGTTGACTCTATTGTTACGGTTTGCTCGTCACGCGGTGGTCCTCTGTTAGGCCAGATTCATCTCCGCATTTCCTGCCCGCCGTTTATTTAGCGTGAAATTCAAAGAACAAATGTGAGCGGCTTCGCGGCTCTAGACGTGTGTCAGAGTGTGCGCGACAACAGGCCCTCCAGAAAGAAATCAACTCGAATGACCACATTTTCAGAACTGCCCCTTTCCTCTGCCCTGCAGGCGAAACTGGCGGTAGCTCAATTCACGAACCTCACACCCATCCAGCAACGCGCGATTCCGCCGGCTCTTGAAGGCCGCGACGTCATCGGGACCGCCGATACCGGAACTGGCAAGACCCTCGCGTTTCTCATCCCGCTGATTGAGTCGCTGAGCCAGAAGTCCTCGCGCAACGCGGCCGCTTTGGTGCTGCTGCCAACGCGCGAGCTCGCGATGCAAGTGCACGAGCAGTACGAACAGCTGCGCACGAAAGCCATGCCCAAGGCTGCGCTCGTCATCGGTAGCGTCTCCGAGAAGGCGCAAATCCGGAGCCTGCGCGCCGGTTCTGGATTGGTCATCGCCACTCCGGGACGATTGCAGGATCTGGTGGACCGCAACTTCGCCGACCTGCGCGGAATCAAGATGCTCGTCCTCGATGAGGCGGACCGCATGCTCGATATGGGATTTCTGCCGGCGATCCGGCGCATCCTGTCGATGCTGCCCAGGGAACGCCAGACGCTGTGCTTCTCAGCCACGATGGAGAAGTCCGTGGCCGGACTCATCCATGAGTACATGCGCGATCCGGTGCGGGTCGCTCTGGGATCCGTCCTCAAGCCCGCCGACACCGTGCAACTCAAGGCTTACGAAGTGAGGCCGGGAGAGAAGCTGGGCGTCCTGCGCCAGCTGCTCTATGCAGAAACCGGGCAGACGCTGATCTTCACGCGCACCAAGCGAGGCACCGAACGCCTGACGAAGGAGCTGGTACGCGATGGATTTGCGGCCGCCATGATTCACGGCGATCGCTCGCAATCGCAACGGAACGGAGCTTTGAGCGGATTTCAGGACGGCCGATTCCAGGTGCTGGTAGCGACAGACATCGCGTCCCGAGGTCTGCACGTGGATGATGTGGCTCACGTCATCAACTACGATGTGCCGAAAATGGCGGAGGACTTTATCCACCGGGTCGGCAGGACGGGCAGGGCCGGGCTGCAAGGACGCGCCTCAACCCTGGCGGCAGGGGCCGAGGTGATGGAGCTGCGGCAGATCGAACGCGCTCTGAAACTGAAGATCGAACGTCTGACCGGGACCGCAGGTGCGGGGGCGCCGAGGCCAGCCATGCAAAACACGCTCGCCTCGCGGACTCTGACCGCTTTGCCGGGAGAGGTATTCGTGTAGTGACCGGAGCCATGTGGGGGTTGGCCCAGACGTGTCGCCATCACGAAATCGGCTGCCCCAGACTTCGCGATGTTCGAAGTCTGGGCATTTCGGACGCGTGCTCCATAGGATTTTGACTTCGAAAAACGCCCGAAGCTCGGGCCTCGACTTTTCCACAGCCTACCCTCACGCAATGTGACATCTGCCCTTGTCGTCCACAGGACAAATATCCGATCATCGCCACAGCCAAAAGGCGTGGCAGCGGTCTCCAGGCCCTGAGCTAAGTGCTTATTCCGCAAGATTTTGCGTGTAAGTCTCAGGCGCTCAAGATTTTGCGGACGCAAACAGCGGTCGGTGCCATTCAAGTTCTTTGAAATCAATATTTTGTGAGTTGCGGTACATGACACGCGAAGAAGAGCAGGGTGAGCTTGTTTTAGGATGAGGCACCTCAGCGGCTAAAGCCGGTTGATTTCATCAGCGCCTGGATCGCAGCGGTGAACCGCTGCGCCACCCAAAAGCCTCCATCCTCGAAGTTACAGGGGTATCGCTGCGGCACATCAGGTGCGCCGTCATCGGCAAGTTCAAGACTGGGAAACGACAGAGATTTTCTTTGTCTTTGGGTGGCGCAGCGCCTTTGGCGCTGCGGTAGAGCGGCCAAAGGATGAGCGGCTTCAGCCGCTGAGGTGCCGTCGCAGCGGTGAACCGCTGCGCCACCCAAAAGCTTCATCCTCAAAGTTACAGGGTATCGCTGCGGCACATCAGGTGCGCCCTCATCAGCAATTTCCAAACGGGGAAAAATCGGCAAGTTCCAAACTGGGAGACTGCAAACATTTTCTTTGCCTTTGGGTGGCGCAGCGCCTCTGGCGCTGCGATAGAGTGGCCAAAGCAATGAGCGGCTTCAGCCGCTGAGGTGCCGTCGCAGCGATGAACCGCTGCGCCACCCCAAAGGCTCCATCCTCAAAGTTACAGGGTATCGCTGCGGCAGAAAAAGGCACCGTCCTCAACAATGCCTACGGTTCCAGACTGGGAAACCACAAAGATTTTCTTGCCTTTGGGTGGCGCAGCGCCTTTGGCGCTGCGGTAGAGTGGCGAAAGGATGAGCGGCTTCAGCCGCTGAGGTGCTCTCCATGGCCGCTCCACGGCGCGGCAATACCGGATACAGCTGCTACTTCATCACCGCCTCTACATTCCAAAAGCGCAGCATTCTTCAGTCTGACCGGATGGCAGGGCTCTTTCTCGACGTCCTGCTCCACTATCGCGCTCAAGGAAAGTATCTGCTGCACGAGTTCGTTGTGATGCCCGATCATTTCCATTTGTTGATCACGCCGCGTGAATCGCTGGAAAGAGCGATGCAGCTAATCAAGGGTGGTTTCTCTTTTCGGGCAAGGAAGGAACTCGGGTTCGTGCATGAGATTTGGCAGCCTAGCTTTTATGATCGGCGAGTGCGGGATGCAGAAGAGTACTTTGCTTTTCGAGAGTACATTCGACAGAACCCTCGAAAGCGTGGGCTGGCAATCAGACCGGAGGAGTATCGGTACAGTTCAGCCTGGCCTGGGCTTGTCCTGGATGAGGCACCCCAGCGGCTAAAGCCGCTTGATTCTGTCAGCGCTTAGATCGCAGCGGTAAACCGCTGCGCCACCCAAAGGCTTAACCGCAAGACCTGAGGTAAACCGCAAGACTTGAGGAAACCGCACTGCCAAACTCGGTGTCGAGGAACTGCATGGATCCTGAGCCGCAACTACTGCGGCTCAGGATGACAAGACTGGTGGGATTTGTGATCGGAGCGGGCGCGTTATTTTCCCGCGAAGTATTTCTGCTCGAGGATCCTGCGATGGTGCAGTTCGTGTCCGGCGATGAGATAAGCGACAGCGCGGGTGCTGATCTCATTCTTGTTTGCGATGCCGCGGCGTTGCCAGGCTGCTTCGTCCAGATCGCGCAACAGCGTGAGTGTGGCGCGTCGGACGGCGATGTAGTCCTCGATCATGTCGGCGAGCGGGCGCTTGGCGAAAGGGCCGTTGCGGACGTAGTCGTCCTGCTCGAAGCCTTCGATCGGCGTCCTGTCACCGCGGGCGATGCGCAGGGCGCGATAGGCAAAGATGCGCTCGGAATCGCAGACGTGTCCGAGAACTTCTTTGACAGTCCACTTGTCGGGCGCGTAGCGGTGGTCGCCGTCGGATTCGTCACGCCCGGAAAGGAGCAGCATCATCTGGCGGCGCTGTGAATCGAGCGTAGTGAGGATGTCGTTCTCAGTGACTAGCGAAATATAGCGGTCGTAATAAGGAGCGTATTCTCCCGGCTCAGGACGAGAGATGGTAAGGGCGGTGGGAGTCATCGTGGCTGGTTCAGACATGTAAGCCCTCCAGGGACCGAATGAAGTGATGCTATTAAAGAGAACGCTGGGAGTGGGTCAAATTTGCTGAGATGGCGTTGAGCCGCCCCAACGACTTAGACTAACTGGCCCGGACTTCGTTTCGATAAATCTTCTCCTCAGAGGATAACCTTCGCCGCCTGTGAAAAGGTACGCGCGGGAAAATATTTCCGGGAAACATTACATGAGGAAGGTCTAAAACTCCCTTCTTCGGCGAGTTCTCGTGACGCGGGGACTCCCAGGTTGACTGAGTGTCGGGATAGTTACTTTCGTTGAAAATAAGGGATTTCCACAGGGCTCAAAATGAGACTGGAGAGTACAATTCGCTTTGGTCACGTAAGTGCGGCCAGTGAACCTCTAATCCTAAAAACAAGGAAAGGATCTCGTATCCCATGTGGAAGCCCACGAATCAGCCTCAGACCCCTGGCCGTCCGGCAGAACCGGAGCGGCCCGCCGCATCGACCCCCAGCGCGCCGATGATGGCGTCGAGTGAACCCGCAGCGCCGCAGCGTCCAGTGGCTACCACCACGGCCGACCAGGCAACGATCGGAAAGTCGCTCGTGATCAAGGGCGAGGTGACCGGATCTGAGTCGTTGTACATTGACGGGCGGGTTGAGGGATCGATCAATCTTTCTGGAAATCGCGTGACGGTTGGCCGGAATGGAGTGGTTGCCGCCAACATCAATGCGCGAGAAATCGTCGTGCTGGGCAAGGTCCGCGGCAATCTGACTGCGAGTGACCGGGTTGATATCCGCAGCGACGGCTCGCTGACGGGCGACGTGATCGCGGCTCGCATCTCGATCGAAGACGGCGCCTTCTTCAAGGGCGGCATCGATATCCGCAAGGGCGGACAGCCGCAGCAACAAAAAGCCAATGGCGAAGAGAAATCCGCGAAAGAAGCGGAGCCGGCGGCAGCAGGCGCGAGAGCATAGTCGCCGCAAAACTGGCGAGAGTTTCAAAGCGGGCACCGCAAGAGGTGCCCGTTTCGCTTTTGTGACTTATTCGGCCCGCTTGGGACTTATCCATGTCCGACAGCCGATACTGTCTATCCATCTTCCGGCATCGATTGACCTTCCTGCTTTCCGGCAGGTAGATTGAACAACCAACATGGTCGGTCAGACGATTTCGCACTACCGGATCGTCGACATGCTCGGCGGCGGTGGAATGGGTGTGGTCTACAAGGCTGAAGACACACGCCTGCACCGCTTTGTCGCGCTCAAGTTCTTGCCGGACGAAGTCGGCCGGGACCCTCAAGCCCTGGCTCGCTTTCAGCGGGAGGCGCAGGCGGCTTCGGCACTGAATCATCCCAACATCTGCACCATTCACGACATCGGCGAAGAAAACGGCGTCGCGTTCATCGCCATGGAGTACCTCGAAGGCACGACGCTGAAGAATCGCATTTCGGGGCGCCCGCTTGATCTTGAATCGATGCTGCCGTTGTCGATCGAAATCGCCGATGCCCTCGATGCGGCGCACAGCAAAGGAATCATCCACCGCGACATCAAGCCGGCCAACATCCTGGTCACCGATCGCGGCCACGCAAAGGTTCTGGATTTCGGGCTCGCCAAGGTTGCGCCCACTATGCGTGCTTCGAGCGATGGCGCGACATTGAACTCGGTCACGCGTTCCATCCGCGACGAGGACCTTACCAGTCCCGGCACCATGATGGGAACCGTGGCGTATATGTCTCCAGAGCAGGTTCGAGGCAAAGAACTGGATTCCCGGACGGACCTATTCTCCTTCGGAGCCGTTTTGTACGAGATGGCGACTGGGGTTTTGCCTTTTCGTGGAGAGACGTCCGCGATGATTTGCGAGGCGATCGTCAACCGCGCGCCGGTCGCGCCGGTGCGATTGAATCCAGACTTGCCGGCTGAACTCGAACGGATCATCAACAAGTGCCTCGAGAAAGATCGAGACTTGCGATATCGTTCGGCGGCCGATCTGGAAACAGATCTGAAGCGCCTGCGTCGGGATACAGACTCGGTCAGGACTGGCGTAAGCAGCGTAATCGCCATCGCTCCGGAAGTTTCGAAACGCCCTGCGGAATGGTGGAAGTGGGTGATCGCTTTCGTTATAGTTGCGGCGGCTGGGCTCGGAGTTTGGACACGTATTCCGCTTCCGGCTC